>Ga0214171_1000009_pt1 | contig 87491 bp, 88 predicted proteins | sample TroBogEpilimnion_40_FD_153009 | JGI IMG/M metagenome (GOLD analysis project Ga0214171, IMG submission 153009) | Freshwater microbial communities from Trout Bog Lake, WI - 02JUL2007 epilimnion | ecosystem: Environmental > Aquatic > Freshwater > Lake > Epilimnion/Euphotic zone | place: Trout Bog... | reverse complement strand
ACTGACTGAGAAAGATAATAAAACTGAAGTTCAAATTACTTCGGACGTCACTTTATCTGGATCTGTTGCGCAATATGGTCGAGGTGTTGGCATGATACAAGCCATTTCTCAGCAATTGATCAATGAATTTGGTAAAAATTTATCCAGTATGATTGTGGCAACCCAAGAAGATACAAAGTCTGATTCAGTAGTAGAGGAAGCAGCAGTTACAACTGAATCTAAAGAATCAATGAGTCAAGCCAGTGAATCTCGCAAACCTGAAAACTCCATCAAAGTTTCACAACTTTTATGGGGAGCTTTTGTTTCTTGGTTCAAACGAATATTTGTAAATAAATCATAGAAATATCCAATATGAAACCAGCACCATTTACTTATCACTCTCCCCAAAATTTACAAGAGGCTCTTGATCTTGTAAATCGTTTGGAAAACTACAAAATCATTGCGGGTGGACAGTCTTTAATGCCCATGATGAATTTTCGTTTTTTAATGCCTGATCACTTAATTGATTTGCAACATATTGCTGAGTTAAGTGATATTAGTGTTGATGGGCAATATCTTCATCTTGGCGCAATGACGCGTCAACATGCTATTCATACTTCGGATTTAGTTATTAATCATGCGCCGATTGTGTCTGAGGCTTACTCAATGGTAAGTCATCGCCAGGTGCGTAATCGTGGTACTTATGGTGGTAGTCTTTGCCATCTTGACCCTTCCTCAGAACAACCTTGTTTTACAGCTGCACTTGATGGTGTTATGGAAGTTGCAAGCATTTCGGGGAAAAAAGAAATTCCATTTTCTAATTGGACAGCCATGTATATGACTCCCCAGTTAGAGGCTAATGAAATCATGCTTGGTGCCAAGCTTGAAATATGGCCTAAAAATCATGGTTGGAGCTTTATGGAATACTCCAGAAGACATGGTGATTATGCTGTGGTTGGGGTTGCTGCTTTAGTTGTTTTAGATCAACAATCCGTGATCAAGAAAATCTCTCTCACTCTATGTGGCATAGATTCTGCACCTATTCGCTTGAGCGCTTCTGAAGGACTCATGTTAAATCAAGTTGCCAGTGAAGATGCAATACAAATAGCAATTAAAGAGATTCAGGAACTTCCCTATGTCATGGAAGATGCTTTGAACTCTTCAGACTACAGACGCCATTTGGCAAAGACTTTATTGCGCAGAGCGATTCAAAAAGCTTTTGAGCGTTCCAAAGAGAGACAAATATGATGGATGAGCAATTAATTAAAATTCAAGTAAATGGCAAAGACTATGAATCCAAGGTTGAATCGCGTCGTACCTTAGCGGATTATTTACGATTAGATTTAGGTTTAACTGGCACCCATTTAGGATGTGAACATGGGGTTTGTGGAGCCTGTACTGTTCTCATGAATGGCAATACTGCTAGGTCGTGTTTGACGCTTGCTGTGCAAGCGAATAACTGTAAGGTCACGACTATTGAAGGATTAGCTAACGAAGATGGAACTTTGTCAGTACTTCAGCAAGCCTTTCAGGAATGTCATGCATTGCAATGCGGCTTTTGTACTCCGGGGATGTTAACCACTCTGACTGAGTTATTAAATGAAAATAATTCTCCAAGCGAGATGGAAGTTAGAGAAGCGATTACAGGTAATTTATGCCGTTGCACTGGATATCAGTCGATTGTTGATGCTGCTTTATTGGCGGCAAAAAGACTTCAGGAAAAATAAAAATGACTAAACATACAGAGGAATCTATCAGCCCTGATTCAAGACCTGAGCAATTTATTGGCTCACGCGTTCAAAGAACAGAAGATCATTTACTCCTTAAAGGGCAGGGGCAATATGTTGATGATTTAAAGCTAAATGGTGTTTTATATTCTGCTTTTTTAAGAAGTCCGCATGCGCACGCAAAAATCCTTTCTATCAATATCGAAAGAGCTTTAGAGCTTCCTGGCGTGCATAAGATTTATTTACATCAAGATTTACCAGAATCAGCTAAAAAGCGTTTACCCATACTCGTCCCAAATCCTGCAATTAAAAACCTTATGATGCAGGAAGTACTTGTTAGTGAGGAAGTTTGTTGTGTTGGTGATTCGATTGCATTCGTTATAGCTGATAGCCGATATATTGCCGAGGATGCATGTGCACTCATTGATGTTGAATATGAGATTTTGCCTGTAGTGGCAGATTGTAAGTCAGCATTAGCAGAAGGTGCACCTAGTTTTTATAGCAAGATCCCCCACAATTTAGCAGCTGAAGTCAAGGTTAGTTTTGGGACAGTTGAAGAGGCATTTCAGAAAGCCAAGCATGTAACACGTGAACTCTTTTGGAACAATCGTGGTTCAGCGCATCCTATGGAAACAAGGGCGTATGCTGCCGAGTATCATGCCGTTTCTGGTCAATTGACAGTATGGGCATCTGGTCAAACCCCTCATTTGGAGAAAAAAAATCTCATTGATATTCTTGAATGGGATCCTGAAAAAATCAGAATTATTCATAACGATGTTGGTGGTGGTTTTGGACCTAAAGCTATTTTTTATCCTGAAGAAGCGATGGTAGCTATCGCTGCTTGTGATATGCAACGTCCTATTAAGTGGATTGAAGATCGTCGTGAGCATTTTTATACAGCCACTCAAGAGAGAGATCAATGGTGGGATATTGAGTTAGCCTTGGATGAAGGGGCAAAGATATTGGGCATGAAGATTCATATGACCCATGATAATGGCGCGTATCTTCCTTGGGGGATTATCACTCCCTATATTGGTGTGACTACAACCCCTGGCCCTTATATTATTCCTGCGATAGATGTTCATTTACAGGTTGTGTACACCAATAAGAATGCTACTTCACCTGTTCGAGGTGCTGGTCGTCCTCAAGCCGTATTTGCTATGGAGAGAATTTTAGACAAGGCTGCTTTGGAATTAGGATTGGATCGTGCAGAGATTCGTCGTCGGAATTTTATTCAGCCTGAGCAAATGCCCTATAACAATGGCTTCATCTATCGAGATGGAAAGCCTATGGTGTATGACAGTGGTGACTATCCTAAATGCCAGGCTATTGCGCTAGAAAAAATTGCTTATGATCAGTTCCCGCAAAGACAGGCTCTTGCAAAAGAGCAGGGTCGTTGTATCGGAATTGGGATTGCTAACTTTGTAGAAGGTACTGGTCTTGGACCATTTGAAGGTGCCACGGTTAGAATTCAGCAAAATGGCAGGGTAACGATCCTTACTTCTGCCTCTTCTCAAGGACAAGGGCATAAAACCACATTTATGCAAATTTGTGCTGACCAACTTAATGTTCCTTTAAGTCTGATTGATGTTGTAGCTTCAGACACTAATGCAATTTCCATGGGTATTGGTACTTTTGCAAGTAGGGTTACTGTTAATGCTGGTAGTTCAGTGTTTATGGCAGCAAAAGTTGTTGCCAAGAAAGTGATTGGTTTAGCTGCATTTTTAATGAATCATTCTGTTGATGATGTTGAGCTGATAGATGGTTATGTCATCTCTAAAAAAGATGCATCCATTAAAAAGTCTTTCGCAGAACTAGCAAGAGTCTCTCAGGGGATGCCAGGATTTTCCTTCCCAGAGGGCATTACTAATGGTTTAGAGTCCACAGAATATTTTTCACCAGCACAGTCAACCTATTGCAATGGTACTGCTGCAGTCGAATTAGAGCTTGACCGTGATACTTGTCAAATTAAGATTCTTAAATACGTCATGGCGCATGACAGTGGTAATTTGATTAATCCTTTGATTGTGGATGGACAAGTTCAAGGTTCAGTTGCGCACGGTATTGGTAATGCAACATTAGAAGACATGCAATATGATGTGCAGGGTCAGCCAATTACAACAAACTTTGGTGAGTACTTATTGCCAATGGCAACAGATGTGCCCAAAGTTGAGATGGAGCATTTGTGTTCACCATCACCTTTAAATCCATTAGGGGTCAAAGGTGCTGGGGAGGGGGGAACTATTCCGGCTGCTGCTGCGATCGTTGCGGCAATCGAAAATGCGATTAGTGATCCGAGAATATTCTTAACACAAGCACCGATGACACCACCTAGACTTTTTGAGATTATGAATAAGGCAGGTTTATACCAATAACTTATTTGGTAATATTGCCTTCTTTCACAATTTTTCGATTAAGTGTAAGGTCTTCTTGGATTAGTTTTTTGAACTGATCTCCGGGTGTGGCTACAACCTTAAAACCGATATTGTCAAAAGATTCTTTGACGCTTTCTGACATCATGGTTGCTTGTAATGCGGCTTGAAGTTTATTTGATACATCTACCGGAATGCCAGCAGGGGCGACAATTCCGATCCAGCCTGTATAGTTCCAATTTTTTAATTCAGGGATATTGGATTCAGAAAAAGTAGGGATATTCGGTAGAACTTTAGAACGTGTTTTTCCTGAGATTGCTAGGGCAGTTACTTGTCCTCCGATGATATAGGATTTTATATCCCCAAGATCGGGCATTAAAAAATCGATTTCGCTACCTAAAAGACCTAGCATGGCTGGCCCACTCGATTTGTAGGGTAAATGTAATGCATTGATCTTAGCTAAATTTAAAAATGCTGAAGTTGTAAAGTGCATACTAGTCCCGCCACCACCACTTCCATAGGATAGTTTTCCGGGATTCTTTCTAGCATAAGCAACAAAATCAGCTAAATTTTTAGCTGGAATAGAAGGTCTTGTAACTAATACAGACTGGTATTCGATAGCGTTGATCAAATGTGTAAGGTCATTGACGGAATCATAGCCAACATTTTTATCTAAGACAGGATTGATAGTCATGGAAGCTGGTGAAACCGCTGCAATGGTGTAACCATCCTTGGGGGAGTTAATCAGTGAATCCACGCCAATCTTTTGTGAAGCGCCAGGACGGTTAATGACCACGATGGCTTGTCCTAGTTCAACGGCTAACTGCTTAGAGATTATTCTTGCAGTTAAATCGATGGGTCCTCCTGGAGCGGTTGGGACGATCAGCGTCAATGGTTTTTCTGGGAAAGTAGCCGCAATGACATAGGATGTTAAAAAAAAGAGGGAAAGGAAAGTAATAAAAACTTCCTTTAAGAAGCGGTTTTGATACAAAGTTTGTCTCCTACTTTATTGCTTGAAGCAATTTAATGGTTATTCTAATGATGAATTCTGATTACTCAGAGGCAACTATATTTATTTAAAGAGTATATACGTATTTTTATACTTATAAATTACATAAGTTCCCTATTTAATATGATGAAAATGCAATCAATTCGGTTAGAAAAAATTCTTTTTATTAAACTTGTAAATTAAGACCTAAAAATAATGACTTATTCATTGTTTCTTAAGATAATAAGTTCATGAAATCTGACCCCACTATGCAAAATCAAAATCTATTAAATTCGATGAAAGAAAATCGAAATTTAGTGTTTTTAAAGAAAAATATCAATGTAGTTCAACTTATTGTTTTATCTTTGTTGATTCTATTTATGCTGTGGGCATTTATTTGGAATCAAATTAATAGTGATAAGAAAAATATTTTAGAAAACACTTTTAGAAATGTTTCAAATGTCGAACGTGCATTCAAAGAGACAACAGAAACTATTCTCAAGCAAGGTGAACAGTTAATACATATTGAAAAATTCTATTTAGAAAGATATTCCGTTAATTCATATCCTATATTGAAAGACTTATTTCAAAACAAGATTCTTGATTTAGGTAAGTTCAATCAAATTGGTTATATCAATCAAGATGGAATCTATGATTTTTCAAATTTAAACGAATTTAAGAGAGTTGACTTATCAGATCGAGAGCATTTTACGATTCATAAAGAAATTTATCCTTATGAGTCCTTTGTTAGTAAGCCTGTCGTTGGAAGAGCGAGTGGCAAAACATCCATTCAATTATCATGCCGCGTTAATAAGCCAGATGGAAGCTTTAATGGCGTTGCTGTTATATCTTTTGACCCCAATATTTTTCTAAGTTTTTATGAAAAAATGGATCTAGGTGATGGAGGATTGGTCGCCATTGTTGGTGAGGAAGGATTTCTTAGGACCCTTTATATCCAGGGCCAGGATAACCCTAGCTATATAAATATACAAATAAATATCCCGAAGGAAATGCTAGGTAAAGATTCAGGCGTATTTGAAAGTGATATTTTATATGACAAAACTAAAAGATATTATTCTTTTGAAAAGGTAAGAAACAAACCACTTTATATCCTAGTTGGGATAACGGAAGAAGTGGCTTTTGCAAACTACAATCTTTACAAAAAGGTTTACTTTATTTTTGGTTTATTAACGTCTTTATTAATATTAATTTATGCAGGTATATCCGTTCGATCTTTGTTTCGATTATCTCAGATTAATGAAAAATTAATCGAAAGTAATCACCTCATTGAAGAGTCAAATATTCAGCTTGAGCATTTAAAGTCAGCTGCTGAAACAGCAAATCAAACAAAATCAAAATTTTTGGCAACGATGAGCCATGAGATCAGAACACCGCTCAATGGCATCTTAGGAATGGCTCAGATATTACTGAATCAAAAGTTATCTGAAGCTGAAAAACAAGAGCACATTAAAACGATCCTGACTTCAGGGCAAAATCTGCAATTAATTCTTAACGATATTTTGGACTTTTCTAAAGTTGAATCAGGTAAATTGGAGTTAATAAAGTCTCCAATAAATCCTCATACCATCATCAAAGATGTAAGGGAATTATTTTCAGGGGCTGCAAGAATTAAAAATTTAGAGTTAAATACTGAGTTTTTATTTCCTGAGGGTAACTTGTACTTGGCGGATGAGTTAAGACTTACCCAAATATTGTCAAACTTTGTGAGTAATGCCGTTAAGTTCACAGGTCAAGGTAATGTGTTAATTTCTGGACATGAAATTAGTCGTCAGGGCAATACGGCGATGATTGAGCTATCTGTCACAGATACAGGATCAGGGATATCTGACAAAAACCAAGAATTACTTTTTAAATCCTTCTCTCAAGTCAACGCAACTCCATACTCTATCAGCACTGGCTCAGGATTGGGTTTATCCATTGTAAGAAGTTTAATTGAATTGATGAATGGAGAGTATGGCGTTGATTCTGCAGAAGGTCTTGGCTCTAAATTTTGGATTCGAATTCCAGCAGAGTTCATCAGCGGTGAAGTGAAACAAGATAAGGGCCATAATGAATTAGCTCTAAATGAACAGAGCTTAAAAAAATTAAGTCCTAAAGTGTTTATTGTGGAAGATAACTTAACCAATCAAATGGTTTTATCTAGTATGTTGCGAACCATGGGGCCAGAGTTCTCAATAGAGGTATTTGGTGATGGGCAACAATGTTATGACAGATATGTAAAAGACCCAGAGGTCGATCTCATATTAATGGACATTGGAATGCCTGTCATGAGAGGTGATGAGGCAACTAGGTTAATACGATCTTTTGAAAAAGAACAGCAAATTAACCCAGTCACTATTGTTGCAGTATCTGCTTATGTATATAAAGAAGATAGAGATCGCTTTAAGGCAATTGGAATGAATGACTTTTTATCTAAACCTATTGAGTTTGGGTATTTACAGAGAGTTATTATTCAATGGTTAACTGCTGACGGATTTAAAGACGATGTAGCATCATTACCAGTTGAAGAGGTGCCTAGCTTAAAAGTATTTAACCGTGAATCTATGTTTAATAATTTAGGTCAAAATAAGCAGTTAGCACATAATGTGATTCGATCAACAATACAGGAAGTACCAAAGTTCTTTGAGCGACTTAATCAGTCCATCATTGAAATGCATTGGGTTGAGGCAAAATCAACTACGCACAGCTTAAAAGGCTTAGTTAGTCAAATTGGAGGTGAAGTACTTGCGAAAGAAGTTATTCGTTTAAATGATTCTTTAAATCAAGGAAATACTATAACGACGCAAGATGTTCAACAATTAGAAACCCTTTATAGAGAATTATTAGAGGCTATCAAATCTGACCCTCAGTTAAATTCGAATTAGCAAATAAGACCTGGGATCTACTCTTACAAAATGGTTTGATAGATCTTGTGGTCTTAAGTGGTCGGTGTATATTTAAAAAACGGTCTTTTAAATGTGCATATCAATTTTGCAGGACAATAGTTGTTTTGAGTAAGAACGCTATTTCCCAATAAATGACTCCGACCAATTCCAATGTTTTAACTTCAACATTTATGATCACTAATCAATTCTTGTATTCTATGGAGTGTCAATGTCTAAACAATCAATAGCTGTGATCGGGGCTGGAATTGCTGGCCTGAGCTGCGCGAAGAGCTTGATTGATACTGGATATCTAGTCAAAGTGTTTGAGAAGTCTAGAGGTATATCTGGACGTTGTTCCACCCGTAAATTAGACGATATGACCTTTGATCATGGAGCGCAATTTTTTACAGCTAAGTCAGATTCATTCCAAGCTTTTATTGATCAAGGTCTGCAGCAAGGATTGATTTCCCAGTGGAAGCCTAAAATGTTTGGACATCAACATGAATCCATTTGGTATGTTGGAGTTCCTGGAATGTCATCAATAGGTAATTTATTTGCTATTAGCTCTCAGGTGCAAACCTTATCTGAAGTTAAACATTTAAGCTTTGATGAGGGAGTGTGGGGTATTCATTATTTCTCTCAAGAGCAAGAAGTATGTGAATATTTTGATCAAATCATATTAGCCATACCAGCTGAGCAAGCCTTGCACTTGTGTAAAAATTCAAGTTTGAAGTCTCATGAATGTACTCAGGATATGTCCAAAATAGTGGATTTGCTAACAGGGATTCACATGCATCCATGTTGGACACTCATGTTAGATACTGACAGATCTTTTTATGAAGCATGGCAATATGATGCGTATCAATGTTTGGAGAATCAAATGGATACCGATGCAATTGCTTGGATGGCAAGAAACTCTTCTAAGCCAGAGCGTCAGCTTTCAGAATTAAAAGATCAATGGATTATTCAAGCAACTCCAAAATGGTCTGAGCAGCACATAGAGATCCAAGGAGATGCTGTTACAGAGTTACTCATTGATGAAGTAGAAAAATTAGTTGGAATGAAAATTGCTTCATCCATTGTTAAAGCCATTTCACATCGTTGGAGATATGCACGTGTTGAAGAATCTCAATTAAGTATGAACTTTATGTACAACACTAATTTGCAAATGGGGATTTGTGGAGATTTTTTTACTAAAAGTCGAGTTGAGTCTGCCTATTTAAGTGGTCAACAATTGGCACAAGAATTTAATGTTTGATCTCATATAAATAATTGAAAACTTCATGGCAATTTTAGATAAACCATACAAAGCTATCATTATTGGTTCTTCAGGATCAATTGGTAGTGCTTTTGTTAGAGCTCTAGAGAGTGATTCTACATGTAAGCAAGTGCTTGGCTTTCATCGTCATTCTGATATTGCGATTGATTACGATCATCCTGAAACAATTCAGATGGCTTATCAACATTTAATGTCACAAGGCCCATTTCAGTTATTGATTATTTCAACAGGAGTCTTACATACTAAAGAGTGGTCGGTAGAAAAAAAGATATCTGATTTAAATCCCCACCACCTGCATGAGATTTTCAATATTAATGCAATTGGCCCGGCTTTGGTCATCAAAGAATTTTCAAAACTCATGGATAAGAATGGATCAGTTATGGCTGTTCTTTCTGCTAAGGTTGGGAGTATTGAAGATAATCGTTTAGGTGGTTGGTATGGATATCGGTCTTCTAAGGCAGCACTGAATATGATGATTAAAACTGCAGCGATTGAACTCAAAAGAACCAATCGGAATTTAGCCTTGATAGCCATGCATCCAGGCACTGTAAGTTCAAATTTATCCAAGCCATTTGGTGGCGAGTCAATTGGACAGGACCCCGATCAAGCAGCAAGTCATATGTTGACTATCATGCGTGGTTTAACACCTGAAAATTCAGGACAATTTTTAAGTTATAAAAATGAAGTAATTCCTTGGTGAAATAATTTCTCAAAATGTCTCAAACAAAAAAACTTATATTGATATTGGGTGATCAGCTAGATCATCAAAGCCAAGCTTTGAGTGTATTCAATTCAGAATGTGATGAAATTATCATGATTGAGTCTTCATTTGAGGCTGAGTATGTTTGGTCTCATCAAGCCAAAATTGTATTGTTTTTATCGGCTATGCGACATTTTGCTAAAGAGCTTAATGATAAAAATTATCCACTTACCTATATCAAAGAATCTTCTCATTCTATTGTTGAAAACTTAAGAAGTCATTTTCAAACCAAGCAATACGATGAGCTTGTTTGTGTGGAACCTGGAGAATGGCGTTTAAAACAAGATTTAGTCAAATTGGCAAGTGAGCTAAACATTAAATTAGTCATGTTGGGTGATCAGCATTTCTATTGCAGTACAGAGCAATTTAAGACTTGGGTAGCGAATAAAAAAGAAATTCGACTAGAGTACTTTTATCGACATATGCGAAAAACGCATCATATTTTGATCGATGCTGATGGTGAGCCAGTTGGTGGTAAGTGGAACTTTGATGATCAGAATAGAAAAGCTTTTCCGAAAAAAGGGCCTGGATTAATTAATCCTCCAGCGCAATTTAAACCAGATCAAATTACGCAGGAAGTCATAGATTTTGTAAAACAGCGATATGCCTCTCATCCTGGGGCATTAGAGTATTTTGCTTGGCCTGTTAACAGAGAGCAAGCGCTGATTGCTTTAGATGAGTTTGTTGAGCATCGACTAATTCATTTTGGGATATATCAAGATGCAATGTGGTCAGAGACTCCATTTGCTTGGCATTCATTATTGTCATGTGCGCTCAACTTAAAGTTGCTTAATCCAAGAGAGGTTATACAAGCGGCAATTAATGCTTGGAAAAAACATCATCTTGATTTAACGACGATAGAGGGATTTGTTCGTCAAATTATAGGTTGGCGAGAGTTTGTCAGAGGGATGTATTTTTTAGATATGCCCAAGATGGCTGAGGATAATTTTTTTGATCATCACAATCAATTGCCTAAATGGTATTGGACTGGAGATACCAAAATGCGTTGTATGCAAGATGCAATAGGGCAAACTCTAAAGTACGGTTATGCGCATCATATTCAACGCTTAATGATTACGGGTAATTTTGCACTTTTAGCAGAAATGCTTCCACAAGAGGTATGCTCTTGGTATTTAGCGGTATATGTGGACGCCATTGAGTGGGTTGAATTGCCCAATACTGCGGGTATGGCCTTATTTGCGAATGGTGGTCGTTTTACGAGTAAGCCATATGTGGCGAGTGGTGCTTACATCAAGCGCATGAGTAATTATTGTCAATCATGTACTTACAAACCTGAAATTAGGTTTGGTGAAAATGCTTGCCCAGTATCCAATTTGTATTGGAATTTTTTAATTAAGCATCAAAAGATGCTGGAATCCAATCCTAGGACTAGCCTAATGACTGCACATGTCAGAAAAATGGACGACCAAGAAAAGCTAGATATTGTGGGTCACGCAAAATATTTACTTAAGAACTTGGACGAGCTTTAGGAAGCTTTCTGCAGGCGTCTGAGCAATACTTCACTTGTTCCCAATTTTTGGCCCAAGACTTTCTCCAAACCATTTCTTTATTGCATCCTATGCATACTTTGCTGGGTAAAAATGATTTGTTGCCTTTAAAGCTATTTTTTTGAGGCATATTTATATTGAGTTTTGCAATATGCTCTTTGAACGTCAGCACTTCTGAGAGCGAGATGTTTGGTACTTCTTCCGGTAACACGCTTGCGCCACATCAGAAATGAACTTTTTTTAAGCTCACGTCTCATGAGTTCAATCACTTGAGACTCTAACAGTCCAAATTGAGTTTCAATAGCATCAAATGGTGTCCTGTCTTCCCATGCCATTTCGATGACACGAGAGATCTCTGCAAGGGTAAGGGTTTTTTGAATAGAATGATCCATGGGAAGATTTTAAACTTTTTTGAATTATTTTATTTAAACCAGAATCACATGATTGGCAAAATTAGAAAGAAATTAATCGATCAGGAATCAGATACTCTTCCTGAAAAAGCTGAGATTATTTGCCCAATTTGTGATCGGGTCATCCCAGAATCCCAAAAAGATGCGCATCATTTAATTCCCAAATCTAAGGGCGGGAAGGATACGCAATATCTTCACAGAATTTGTCATCGACAAATACATGCCTTATTCACTGAAACTGAATTAGCAAACCATCTCAATACGGCAAATGCTTTAAAAGAAAACAGTGAATTACAAAAGTTTATTCAATGGGTAAAAACGAAGCCCGATGCATATTACAAAAGGACTTCTAAGAGTACAAGACTTCAAAAATAAACTTTAATTACAGGTTTTGTTCACCTAATAATTTGAAGTCTATAACGCCAGTTAAACCATGTTCTTTGACAAGCGCATTTACTTTTGCCATGATGGTTTCTTCACTCTCATTAAAGTCTAGACCGATTAAAAATCCTTGACGTGCTTTTAAGCCTGTAGGCCAGTAAACTTCACAAATATTTTCATCGGGATCTTTAAAGTAGCAACTAATCGCATTACCGTGCGTGACTGTGTAAAGTATGGACACATTATTTTTGACAAAGCGTTTCCAATACTCAATGACATCAGTTAGTGAGTAGACTCTGAAAGAAATTTGTTGGAGAAGTCGAACATCGTTAGGGACATTTCTGCCTGATGCAAGAAGAACTTCATGATGTTCCTCATCAGGATGTGATGACATAAAAATCAATCCTGCTTCACGATTTTCATCGCTAATTTGAAGGCCCAACATATCTCTATAGAATGCCAAAGACTTATCTAAGTCTTGAACATGAATTCCAACATGCGCTAAGCGTTCTATAGAGGGTGTGTGCATAACATTCTTTCAATCAAAATTTAACAATGATTGATTATCGAAGTTACTGGCAATTTCTTCCTACTAGGGAAAACGATTACATCACTTCCCAATGACTCTATTTTTAATTATTTATATCTGCCAACCTAATGCCAAATCAATGATTTGATGAGCATTTGAGTCATCATTACCTCTCCAAGCAAGCATTTGATCTGGTCTAATTAATACAAGCTTAGCTTGATATAAATCAAATAGTTTCTGACTGGGGTGATGAACTACATGTAGCTGAATCTTTCTTTTTGCAGCAGCATGAAGTAGTTGTTGATGATCAGCTTCATTTTCTCCAAGACATAGTAGTGTCCAATCTGGACCAAAAGTATCAAATAGAGATAAATCATCATTGAGCCAAACATGTGGCGGACGTCCACCTGGTTTGGCACAGGGTTCATAAATATTTGCTTGATCTAATGGCTCTGGACCAGCTTCTTGAGCGATGATAGGAGAATTTATATATCTTGTACCAAAGGTGATACCTGGGATATTAAATTCTTTTCTTGCGTGATCATTGAAATGCAGGCTTGCTGCTTGACGATCTGCAATACCTTTTGGGGTATCTTGTTCAAATTCTTCACTAACCTGAAAAATGCCAACAGAATCGGCAAACATTTTTGCATAGTTTGTGTTTCTTTTTCCAATGGGGCAACGCTCTAAAGAGTATGTATCTAGCAGTTTATGAGGTGATTGACCTTTTATTACGCTTGCCAATTTCCAACCCAAATTAACAGCATCTTCAACAGCAGTGTTGTAACCTAGGCCTCCGGTTGGGGTAAATAAGTGTGCAGCATCTCCCATGATGAAGATATTGCCATGGGACATCCTTTCGGTATACAGGGAGTGTCCTGCAGTCCAAGTGAGGTATGACAAGATATCTACTTCAACTTCGCATCCTAAAGATTGGCGGATGACATGATACGCATCATCTTTAGTCCATTCGTTCCCAGATTCATCCTCATGTAAAGAAGCATGAAAAGCAAACTCATCAACGCCATTTACAGACATTAATAAAGAGCGACGTTCATTATTTACTGTTACGTACATCCAAGAACGTGCGTGGGGTATTTTTTCAAAAAGTTGTTTTGAGCGGAAATATACTGCAAACATTTGTCCGCCCATATAACCGCGTTTGACCCCAGTCATGCCGCTGTAGGTAATTCCAAGGCTTTGCCTAATCATGCTACGAGGGCCATCTGCACCAATTAAATATTGGCAACGAACGTGTATTTCAGGGATTGATTCATCGGTTGGTTGTATCCAAGCATCAATATGATTTGTGGACGCTTCATAACGTGTGAGTTTCCATGCAAAGCGAATATCGTTAGTACGCCATTTCTCGGCATGTTTTCTCAAAACATGTTCTACATATTTTTGAGAGATGCGATGGGGAAGCTCTGCAGCACTCCAAGAGCCTTTTAGTTTGCGCACATTTGCGCTGGCTTGTGCAGAAGTGGGTAAGGATAAACGGGCTAATTCATAAGTACTGTAGCGTGTGAAATAAGCTATATCAGTAGGGTGATCTGGAGGTAAGCCAAGTTGTCTTATTTCATTGGCAAAACCATGTCTACGATAGTATTCCATGGTTCTTGCTTGGGTAGCATTTGCTTGAGGGTTAAAGGCAGTTGATGGTTTGGCGTCAACTAAGAGTGCGCTTACATGCCTTAGACCTAATTCATTGGCTAACATTAAGCCGCTGGGCCCACCGCCTACAATTAATACTGGAATTTCTATCATTCTTTTTTTATTTCTTTAGGGTATGAAAATATAAAACTATGAAGATTCTATATCAAACGGAAATAGTATTGCTCACATGTAAGGGTTTAAAAATTTTTAATGTTTAAACCATGATTTGATAATGTTCAGCCTGGGCAATTGGACGCACTGACCGTTCAGTTTTTTCCATTTTGACTAAGCCATAACGAGACATGGTCTTTAAGGTTCTTGAAAGATTACCCTGTTTTCGTCCAGTTATATCAGCTAATTCAGTGATTGAGCTAGGTTTAGATGTTCTAATCACGTCAAGAAGAGCCCGATTTTCATCACTTAATACTTGGGACAAAGAACGCATGGATGTGAACCAAATTTTAGTTTGGTTTGTATTCGCCTTTAGCGATAGCCAAAATCCGCTCTCGAATCTTTTCTTATGGCGCAATTCCTATTTTTATAACTTTCATGTTGACATTACCTCTTTAAGAATCAAATCAACTTCTTTAAAAAAATCCAACATTAATTTTATTAGCCCTAAGTAATCATCGGTAATTTTAGATTTCGATATTCACAAATTATTGGGAAAAATGAATAATGAATTTCTGAAAAATATCTCATCAAATTGAGATAAATTTATGTTATGTTATTTTTATCTAGTATCTGGGAGAAATAGGAATGGATAAAGCTCAAGAACATTTTAATGAATTAAGAAGACTTGCTGATTCTGAAGAGCCAGAAATTGTCAAAGATTATTACTTGGAAATTGGTGATGAGTTTGAGTTTGACATTGAAGACGACATCACTTTTGAAGAGGATGATGGTGAGCCATTTACAGAGCTGATTCAAACGATCCACATCATACTTGATGGTTTAGAAGTTTATGAGTTCGAGAGAACCTATCATGGCTTTTTTAGTGACGACAGTGACGAATGGGAAGTTGAAGAAATTGATAATACTATTGATCCAGATGTGGAAGCACTTTTAGACGCATGTGGAATATATTTAGATGAACCTGAACTTCCTAAAGGTGATCGAGATAGCGATGATGATGAAGACTTTGATGAGTAAAAAATAAAGTTTCCTTGATGAATTCAAGCGTCAAAAAACCATACACCATTCGGATTAAATACATCATTGGATAATCTGAAGCATTTTTATAGTGTCCTCATACAATTCAAAATTTGAAATAAATTCTAGCTGAATCATTCTTTTGCTTAGTTCTTTATGTTTTGAAGTTGATAAGCATGTAGAATTGAATAAAAAATATGGAGACACTATGCAAAATAAACTTTTGCAGCTAGGTAGCGCTTATTGCTTTATAAAAGGGTAAATCAATCATGAGATTTAACTCTTTATTCAACAATTTTGAGAAATTTTGTAATTTGAATTTTATCTTTTTATGTTTGCTATTGTTTAGCTCATACAGTTTTAGCCAATCAGCTCAAGATTATCCTAACAGACCAATTCGAATTATTGTTTCATTTCCTCCAGGAGGCTCTCCGGACTTTACTGCTAGGGTAATCGGTCAACAAATGAGTGCATTACTCCATACAAGTGTGGTTGTAGAGAATAAGCCAGGATCTGGAGGAAATTTAGGTACACAATATGTGGCAACTAGTAAACCAGATGGGTATACATTACTAGTAAATTCCTCTGCGTTTACGGTTAATCCAAGTTTATATGGACCAAAAGCTGGATACGATCCTGATAAAGATTTTTCAAATATTATTGTTGTTTCAAAACAGGCGAATGTCGTTTCGGTCAATGAAAAAGTTCCTGTGAAAACTTTGGGTGAATTAAAGACTTATTCAACCCATGAAAAATTAGCTTTTTCAACACCTGGAAGTGGGACCACGCCTCATTTAACATGTGCAAATTTATTTCATGGAATTTGGAAGGAAGATATTATTCATATTCCTTATAAGGGAGCAGGGCCTGCTTCTTTAGCTGTGGCGAGTGGAGAAACGCCGATTGGATGTACTGCGGCATTTGGCGTTCTACAGTTTGCAAAGCAGGGGAAAGTTAAAATTTTAGCGATTTCAAGTGACAAAAGAATTCAGCAACTTCCGGATGTGCCGACATTTATAGAGTTAGGATATCCTCAAATTAACGATTACACCTTGAGTAGTTTTTATGCGCCTAAAGGTACTCCAAAAAATATTTTGGACAAATTAAATTTAGTGATTAATCAAGCTTTAGAAACACAAGAGGTTAAAGATAAATTTGAAAATGCTGGACTCATACCGGTTGGCGGTAGTATTACACAAACGAATCAATATATAGCTTCAGAATTAAAACATTGGGAACATGTTGTTAAGATCACAAAGGCAACTGCTGATTAGTGGATTGGTGGAGACTTATAAGAATTAAATAGAGAAATAGCTAATTCAATATTTTCTATAGTTGCGTTAATTTTTCCTTGTTCAATTTGGGACATTACCTCAACGATTGCTTTGTTGGCAGGTGTAGGAATTCCGTGCTTTTGACCTTCGTTAACAATTAATCCATTGAGATAAGGGGTTTCTGTTCGACGTTTTTTAATCACGTCTTGAGTGACTGCATTTTGCGATTTTTTACCAATGTGTCCAAGAAGAGTTGCAACTAATTTCTCTGAAATAATTTTAGGATTGTCACCCATTTCTTGACTAGAAAGACCAAATATTCCTTCAAGTTGATAATTCAGTGCTTTACCAACTGCGATGGATTCTATGCCAATTTCATAAATTAGATTTTGCATATGCGGAAGTTGTAGGGCATCGTAGGACTCAGCCCTAATCATCGCGAATGGGGCAAGTATCATTGCGTTAGAGACTAGCTTAGTCCATTTAGCGCCCTCGATATTATCTGTAAGGTCAACATTTGCAACATGCTTTAATAAATCTCGTACTTCTTCTAAGCGCGGTGTCATTTGTCCATCTAGTTCACCGAGTGCCATCCAGGTTCTACTAGTTGGAGTTTTTCTTTTAATAAGGCCTGGTTCAAAACTCTCAGCGGATAATTCAAGCACACATCCAATAACTCTCTGTGGTCCAATCACTTTAGCTATTTCTTGATTCATCATCCCATTCATAAGAGCAACGACTATGCTGTTTTGGTGTAGGTAGGGAAGAATAAATTGGCTTAGCCATAGGGCTTCACCCGCTTTCGTTGCCAAAAAAACTATATCAAAAGTTTCATAAGGTCGGTTAGCTAATTCACTCAAATGAATCGCTTGTAGAGCCTCAGATTGATAGATTTCATTTTCACAATTGATTCTTATTCCAACTGTACGAATTGTGTTGATGAGATCATGCCATGGATCAATTATGAGGTGAGGAATTTTTGCTTGCGCAAAATTAGCGGCGACACTAGCACCAATTGCTCCAGCTCCTAAAATCAGAATTTTTTTCATAGATAAACATTATCACAATAATTAGATTTATAAGGTTTTTAAAGTAATAGAGAAACATTCTTAGCTAATAAAATTTAAAGTCATCACCTTACAAATCAATCCGAAAAAGCTGATAACTTTTATGAGTGGAAGAGAATAAATTATTCATCCTTCCACTCATTTAATTTATTCAGATGCTCAATATAACTTTGATTTATTTTTTCTTATTTGGTTTATATCACTTAGGTCGAAAGTACTTACCTAAAATTCAATTATTTCTTAGAAGTTCTCATCGTATTTTTAAGGAATATCCTTTGATGGTCATGATTTGTGCGCTTAGCACTTTCATAGCGGTGCATATTCAACAATCGTCCAACAAAGCTAACGATATATCGATAGCTTTATTAAAAAATAAAGCTATCAATTTAAAACAATTAGATGAGTTATTAGATGCTACAGATATTGAAAAACTACTCTTTAGATTACTTACGCTCTTATGATCTAAAGAGTATTCAAGTACTTTTTTACTTCAATTGATTTTTCACACAAGTATCATAGAGGGCAGAGCCTACAGTTAAGCCCATTCCAACACAACGTTGTACTGCATTAGAGAAATTTTCTGCCATGTCAGCATTGGATTGCTTAGGAGTTGCAGGTGCAGTGTTATGGGTTTGTGGAAATTGATTTGCGCAAGCAGATAAAAAACTGATTGCTACCAATAGGATACAAGTTGTTATTTTTTTCATCTTAGTCTCCGAAATGATTAATGTGAATGATTATGTGAAAGTAATTGTCCAAAACCGTAGTTTAAATCAATCCCCGCGAGCATCTCTTGGCATTTATTAGATTCTATGCAAGAAAGGCTTTGCTGCTTAGCAGTTGTTGATTTAAGTTCATAAATAAGTTTATCTTGTTTAATGGTTTTTAAAACTTTTATCTCTGAAATTTTTAAACGATCTATCGTAGTTGGGTTATCAGATAAGACTACAAAATCAGCTAGCTTACCAACTTCGATAGATCCTTTCATTTTGTCTTCGCCATATTGTTTAGCTGCCCATAGAGAAATAGCTTTTAATCCAGTTGTAGGATCTACACGCTGATCTGGCCCAAGAACTTGACCTGATCTTGTTGTACGGTTTACTGTTGCAGAAAGAACCCGCATCATATCTGGGAATGCTACTGGAGCATCATGATGTGATGAAAACGGCATGTTTGCATCAACTAGCCATTTTGAAGGTGATATGTTGGCTGCTCTTTCAGGGCCGAGAACAGAGTCTCTATGCCAATCACCCCAATAAAAAGTATGCATTGGAAATATGGAGGGGAAGATTCCTAATTTTTTTAATTCCGGAATTTGATCGGCACGAAGCGTTTGTCCATGGATCATTACTGGAACAATCTTGCTATTGGGGTAGCTCTTTTTAGCCAAGCTAATTCCCTTAATCATTTGATCAATTGCGGCATCACCGTTGGTGTGCGTGAGAATTTGCCAATTGTTTGCATAGGCTTGAGCAAAGTATTTATTAGCATCGGCGTCAGGCATTGATCCATATCCATTGTAGTCAGCAGATTGCCCTTCTGGAACTTTAAAATAAGGCTTTGTAAGCCAAGCTGTTTTACCTTGTGGAGAACCATCAAGAACAAGCTTCACGCCCCCAATTCGTAAATGATTTTGATAGTTTTTACCGTAGTATGGGCTTTGCATTGCCTTCTCAATACCTGGGAACATGATTGGTGGATATGCCACCACATCGATATCTAATTTTTTACTTTTTGCGAGTTCAGTTAATCCTAGTAGAAAAGGGCTAATCGCTAAACCTTCTTGAGCTGTAGTATGGCCAAATTTTTTATAGAGATCTTGACCTGCCATAGCGATATTAAGCATTTCAGTTGTTCCGACTTTGGGCAGGATTTTAGTATCAACAAGGATCATTGCTGATTCTTCAAATACGCCGTTAGGTTCTTGAGTTCCAGCCTTACGTTGAATCACTCCACCGACAGGGTCTTTAGTTTGATTTGAAATACCAGCTATCTCTAAAGCTTTGCTGTTATAGGCACGTATGTGACCACTTTGATGGAAGCACATGATTGGAACATCTTTAGAGACTGCATCAAGTTCTTCTTTGGTGGGATGACGTTTTTCTTTTAACTGGGAGTCATCATATCCAAAGCCAATAATCAGACCATATTTATTCGGAATTGGAGATGAGGCCATCCAGTCACGCAAAACTTTTTGCAGCGCTGGGATGGAATCTACGTTTCCATCGGGTGGGGGTAGTAAATTAGCTGCTATAGCTTGCACTCCCACATTCACCATATGTCCATGGCCATCAATAAAACCGGGAACTAGAGTTTTACCGTCTAAGAATATTTGTTGTGTTTTTTTCCCTGTTAAAGGCATCATGGAATTTTCAGATCCAACGGCGACTATTCTTCCATTTTTAACAGCGACTGCCTGAGCTGTAGGGTTTTTATCATTTAGGGTAACAATTGGTCCCCCATAGTAAATAGTATCAACTGCCTTCTCAGGGCTTGCAAATTGAGTTGCATTGATATTTGTTGCTATTAGGAGTGTTGAACAAGAAAGGGCTATTGATAAAAGTCTATTTTTCATGAGAAATATTTTCTTTTCCTAAATGATTGAATTTTTAAAATCACCTCTTAAACAGTTTATTTTTGATTTGTGACACTTTAAACTCGATATTACTAATAAATACCTAGAAAAATTAATTTTCGATTTAAAATGAAAAAAAACATTAAATATTTAAGGAGATAGAGATGCAAGCTTGGAAATCAGAAATTCGTGATGGAATGCATATTGATTGGGATATGCCAATTGAGATGGATGATGGTTTGATACTTCGCGCTGATATTTTCAGACCAACGCACAAAGGTAAGTTTCCTGTCATTCTTTCTTACGGTCCTTATGGAAAAGGTTTAGCTTTTCAAGAGGGTTATAAGACTGCTTGGGAAATCATGGAAAAAGAAAATCCAGATGTAATGCGTGGTTCAAGTAATAAATACCAAAACTGGGAAGTTGTTGACCCAGAAAAATGGGTTCCTGATGAATACGTTTGTATTCGGATTGACTCACGTGGAGCGGGGCGTTCCCCAGGATTTATGGACCACAACAATGCGCGTGAAACAAAAGATATTCATTTATGTATTGAGTGGGCAGCCAAACAAGCATGGTGCAATGGCAAGGTTGGAATGAATGGTATTTCTTATTATGGAAGTAATCAGTGGCGCGCATCCGCAAGTAAGCCTAAGCATTTAGCAGCTATTTGTGTATGGGAAGGTTGGAACGATAACTACCGAGAATCTAATCGTCATGGTGGTATTGCATGTACTTTCCGTAAAAACTGGTTAGATATGCAGATTAAGACTGTTCAACATGGTGTTGGTGATCGTGGAAAAAGAAACCCTATCACTGGAGAAACTGTTTGTGGACCTGAAACATTGCCGCATGAAGAGCTTCTCAAAAATGTTGAAGACATTTGGCGCAGAGTTATTGACAATGAAATGATCAATGATTGGTACTTAGAGCGCACAGCAAATTTAGATTTAGTTGAAACACCAGTACTAAGTGCTGCTAACTGGGGTGGTCAAGGTTTACACACTCGTGGTAATTTTGAAGGTTTTGTTAGATCCAAGTCAAAAAATAAATGGCTGGAAGTTCATGGCGGATCACATTGGGCACCTTTTTACACTGACTACGGTATTGGCATTCAGAAGAAGTTCTTTGATTACTTCTTAAAAGGTAAGAAGAATGGCTGGAATAAGACACCTCCAGTTTCAATGCTAGTCAGAAGCCCTGGTGAAAAATTTGAACCACGTGCAGAAAAAGAGTGGCCATTAAAGAGAACGCAATGGACTAATTTATATTTAGATCCTACTGAAATGAGCTTTAGTCAAAAGCCAATTAAGCAAAAGACTGAAGTTACCTATGACATGATGGGTAATGGCGTTACTTTTGCATTCCCACCGCAAGAACAAGAAGTTGAAATCACGGGACCGATGGCTCTTAAATTGTTCGTTTCCTCTTCAACAGTTGATGCAGATATTTTCGCTATTTTTAGAGTATTTGATCCACAAGGTAAAGAGGTCTTATTCCATGGTGCATTAGATCCTAAGACACCAGTTGCGCAGGGCTGGCTCAGAGCATCTCATAGAAAACTAGATAAAAAGAAAAGTTTGCCTTACAGACCATGGCATTCACATGATGAGAAGCAGCCATTAACTCCAGGAGAAATCTATGAGTTAGATGTTGAAATTTGGCCAACTTGTATTGTGGTTCCTGTTGGATACAGTATTGCTTTATCGATCCGTGGTAAAGATTATGAACACGATGATGCTGCGGCAGTTTTATCTAACATGAAAAACCCGATGAAAGGTTGTGGCCCATTTGTGCATGATGATGAGGAAGATCGTCCACCGGCAATATTTGGTGGAAAAGTAACTTTACATCTTGGACTCAAACATGCTGCGCGCTTATTAGTTCCGGTAATCCCAAAGAAAAAATCTAAAAAATAATGAGGAGATTAGCGTGAATGTAACTTTAAAAAAATACCTGAGTTTATCTCTAGGTATATTTGCAATGGGCATAGCTGTTCAGGCGCATGCTCAATCAAGCAATTATCCTAATAGGCCTATCAAAATTATCATACCTTTTCCACCAGGAAATACCACTGATATTATGACGAGGTTAATTGCTCCAAAGTTACAGGAACGCTTGGGTCAACCGATTGTTGTAGAGAATAAGGCGGGGGCATCTGGAGTGATTGGTATGGATTTTGTAGCGAAATCTAAGCCAGATGGCTATACCATCGTTGCCTCCCAAGGTGGCAATATGGTGGTGTTGCCACATACTAGTAAAAATATTTCCTATCATCCGATTACAGATTTTACTTCGATTGCTTTATCCACTTATAACTACCAAGTTATAACAGCGAACAATCAAGCGCCTTTTAAAACTTTTGCGCAAATGATTGAATGGGCGAAAGCTAATCCTGGCAAATTAACCGTTGCTTCCAACGGCGAGGGTGGTTTTCCTCATTTAGTGTTTGAACATTTAGCTAAGACAGCAGGTATTACTTTTACCCATGTACCTTACAAAGGGACTGCCGCCATTATTACGGATCAAATTGGTGGACAGGTTATGGCGTCAGTTGATGGAGTTAGTGGACCAGCTCCACATGTTCGCTCAGGAGCAATTCGTTTATTAGCAATTTCTAATAAGACGAGGGTTTCTGAATGGCCGGGAGTTCAAACTGTATCTGAAACAATTCCAGGATGGACTTCTAATGGTTGGTTTGCTTATTCAGGTCCTGCTGGCATGCCGAAGGATATTACTCTTAAATTGAATCAAGAAATTAATAGAGCGATGAACTCTCCTGAAGTTGTTGAACAACTCAAACAATATGGCTTAGAAGTTGTTTCAGAGTCTCCAGAGTATTTTGAGCGAGTTTTAAAAGACGATTACACAAAATATGGTAAGTTAGCGAAAGATATAGGTTACGTGCCACACTAATCGGTATTTTTTTAGGGTAGAATAAAACTCATGCCAATGGTTAAAAAAATAGTCATTTTTGTGCTCATTTTTTTTATGGGAACAATCAAAATTGCATCAGCAAATTATGATGTTTCTATTGCCATTGGTAAATGCTTGAGTATTCAAAAAATGCATGGTGAAAACTATAAGTTAAATGTAAAGAACGTGCATCCTCCAAAGGCAACCCCATCTTTACATCTTAATAGTGTTTTAGTTGCTTTCTTGGATTCATCACCCATGATTTTTAAACCTATTACTTTAAAGAATCTTGATTTTCTTTCACATAAAAATATATCGTATCTAGATATATTTCTTCAGCAAAGTAAGAAACCTCCTAAGCTTTAAGTCTAATTAATTTACTTATTGTAAAAAGATGAGATTTTTTCATCTTTTTAATTTCAAATCAGATTTTTGAGAGTTTCTAATGTTCAGCAATACAAGAATAAAAAATATTATTGTTCTTTCACAGTATGACTATGGAAGTCAAATAATTGACATCCTTAAAAAGCATAGCCCTTCGACATCTTATTTACTAATTTGTGAGAAGGCTGAGTTAAACCTTATTTCAAAAAGTTACTTGAAAGATTCACGTCTTATTTGTTTTTCCAGCAAAATTATTGTTCCTGAGTTGATCTTGGAAAATTTAGGTTTTGGTGCATTCAATATTCACCCTGGTCCTCCCCATTTACCTGGGTGGGCTCCATTTTCTTTTGCTATATACAATAGCAAAAAGAACTTTGGCGTTACTTTTCATAAAATGACTGCTCAAGTTGATTCTGGTGCTATTATTGCTGTAAATTCATTTCCAATAGGTGAAGATATAGTTCAATCTGATTTAGAAAATACGGCGCTTTTATCTGCTTTGAGTTTGATTGAAGGGTGGGCAAACAAAATAACAAGGTCACCACCTCTAGAATTATTGCCAATGAGTTGGGGTAGCAGTAGATCAACTCAAAATGACTTTAAAAAGATGTGTTTAATTGATGAAAGAATCAGTAAACAGGAGTTTCACCGCCGTTTGAGAGCATTTGGAAATGGTGATGGGACCCATTATTTACATGTAAATAAACAAGGGCGTATGTATAAATTGGATCTTTACAAGAACCAGGATGAAATTTCAGAATTCGTTTCCATACATGGTGTGAAATTTGAACTGCAGGAATAAGAATTAATCTCTACATTATTAAATGCAGGGAGTTAAAAGAAAAAGCAGTATTAGGTGTAAATTTTGGAAATAACTTTTTATATTTTGATTAATGATTAAAGAAGTTGAATATTAGATTAAAGAATGTGTAAATTACTGCCGTTATTAAGTTATTAAGATAAATCGATACTGAAAGAGTATTTGATTCTCTTTGATGTGACCTATTTATCTACAAAGGACCCCTCATGAACATCAGCGCAACATCCTCAATTAACCTTTATCCTGTTCAATCTCAAGTTTCTAAAACTCAAAATAATTCAGGTTCTGTAGAGTCCTCCAGTAATTCATCAGAAGACAATGGTGGAAAGTTATTTAATTCAGTGCTAAATGCACTTTCAAGCATTACCTCACAGTCGAGTAATGGATCATCTGGAACATCATCATCAAATCCAGTACAAGCTTTGCAGACATTTATGCAAGATTTAGGGGCTGCATTGCAAGCTGCCAATGGTGGCCAACAGGCTCAAGGTGCACAAGGTGGTCACGATCATGACGGTGATCATGGTGGTGGACATCATCATCACGGTGGTCATGGTGGTAGTGGTGGCATTGAAGGCGCCTTACAATCATTGATTAATGACGTGTCCGGCTCTTCCTCGACAACTTCTACTGATGCATCAACAGCCACATCATCAACAAGTTCAGCATCCGCTACATCAGCTATATCTAACTTAGAGCAAAGTGCGTCTGCTTTATTTTCAAGCTTAGGAATTCCATCTTCCTCAGATTCTTTATCTACATTATTAAATACAGTAAAAGCTTCTTTAAATGGAAACTCAGCTGTTGGTAATATTATTAATACACAAGCTTAAAAATTTATTGATAGCTATATTAAAAGCTCTGAATTTTGTGGGGCAGTTCATTTTCAGAGCTTTTTTTCAAAAAATCGTTTTAAGTTTATGATGGCGAAGCATACTTCTAAATCCTTGAGGCTTCAATAAAAATGCCCAACGGAATGCACAGTTAGGCATAAGTTTTGGTGGTGGGGCCGCTGGCGACAATAAACGACTCAAGAGCAAGCAATGCTGGTTAGCCCCAGCTACTGCGGGAAACACAAAACTCAATGCTATCAAGGCCTAGCGCCTAGATAACGCAACTGATGCGTCAGGTTCGATTCCGCGTTTCACACTTAAACTGCCATCACCTTTGATTTCCACTGGTATATTTGTTCAAGGTACTCGCCTTGGGCCCATCTCGAAAAGCAATTTCAATTACTTTCACAATTGCGTCCCAAACGCCAGACTCCTCAAGGATTGGAATTTCCTTGGTCAACACATTGGAGAGTTTTCCCTGGTTTGCCTCTGCAGATCGAATGATTCTGTCAATCTGCATATCAGGCATCTCGACGATATCTTTGATTGCAGTTCTTGCTTGGGCGTGGCTGCTCATGTAACGAGATTCTTCTCGCATATCCTCGCGGATTGTGCGATCTAACACATGGGCCAAATAGGTCACATGTCGCGTCAGGTCCAGGAGTCGCCATGTATGCCTGGCAATGTCATTGCCATGAAATACAAAATTTGACCGAATGTCATCTGGATAGGTGATGTAAGTGGGCGCAAATTCATAGAGCCCGGCTAACGACTTCATCAATGGTCGCGAAATTTCATCAAGAATGCGGTCATAGGCATGACGTTCAGTTTGATCGCTTGTAATTAGAGATGAAATCGGCAGGATCATCGGATCTTTCACAGCACCATCGCGTCGCAAAATATCGTTGATCAGGAAGCGATGCACACGTCCATTTCCATCAGCCAATGGGTGTATGTACACAAAGCCAAAGGCCGCTACAGCGCTACGCATCACTGAGGACTGTCCTTGGGTACGCTCCAAAAAAGTGGCCAATCCTTCAAGCATATCTGTGACATCTTCAGCTGGTGGTGCAATGTAGTGAACAACTTCTTGGTAGCGCGCGACTTCGCCAACGAACACCGGCGACTGGCGAATGCCAAAGTGTTGCAAGCTTGTTCGCTTGCCTAGGATTTCAGATTGCAATTCGGATAGTGCTGCCTGATTTAAAGGCCACGATCCTTGTCCAGTGCGGCGAGACAGTACGTCTGCAAAACGCTGAATGCGATCGGATTGATCTGCTTCGCCCTCAATCGCAAAACTCGACTTGCTCTCACGCAGCGTCATCCAGATGGCCGATCGCATTAACAATTCTTCGCCAAATTCCTGTGCCAGATCGTTTATTAGACCTGACACATCTAGCCCCATGGCTTTAACTGAATCTACTGTTTTGCGGATGATAGGGCAAAAGACGCTCGAGCCTGGTAGGTTGTCCCGTACCCGCCAGCGCCGATTGGGGACTGAATGTTTTGGCGAGGCAACCACTAGCTTTGCCCCATCCATGACATCAATGTAGCCGCCAGCAATTTCTGCACTAATCTCTAGGGCATGGCCAGTTAGGAACTCATAAAGAAATCCGGCTCGCTTGGCATACTGACCGGATGGTTCATCTGCCACCCAGTCTGTCAGCTCTCGCGGATCAATTTTTGCAAATACCTTCGACAACAACTCTAGGTGGGGGACTTCATGCTTCAGATGAAAAGTGAGATGTCCACGCAAGGTCGTACTTGGGCGCATACTTCCCACATAGGTCTCGGTAGTAATACCCTCTAAAACTTTTGTCGCACGGCGTCCACCAATGCGACTAAACGTTTGGAGTGGCATGACTAGCTCGATGCCGTAATTGGCAGCTAGCCATGCCCCGCCGATTAAATTTTGGATTTCCATTTACCCATTATGCGCAAAAATGATCACCAATGCAAAATTTCATTAAATAATTATACGGTTTGATGAAAAACGATAACTTAACACGAGGTACTAGGCAAAAAAAAGCCAACCCCGAAGGGTTAGTTTTTCCTGTGTTGGTGGAACCGGCGGGAATCGAACCCGCGTCCGCAAATCCTCTACATAAAGTTCTACATACTTAGTTATATCATTTTATTTAATCCTATTGACGCGGACTAACACGCTTCAACCAGACGATTCACTTTAGTTTTAGCTCTGTTGATAGTGACCCTCAACAGCACGATCCGATATATATGACCTCGAATGGTCTTTCGACCCCAATCTATCGGCAAACTGGTTCGAGGGCGACAGCCCTTAGGCTGCTAGTGCGTAACGTTCGTCGTTAGCAGTTATTACTATCCCATTGATTTACGAGATAACGGGTCCTCGGTATGCCCTTCATGCTTCGCAATCCACGTCGAAACCAAGTCGGTCCCAATTTCTAATGCTAATGCAGAAAAGTCTTCTATTTTAACTTTTATTTAGTAAAAAGGATACTGACTAAATCTTTAGGGTCATAGACTATAAAATCAGCATTCCAAGTTTCAGGTGGTTCGTGATCACCGCAATAGCCGTAAGCAGCAGCAATGGTTTGCATTCCAGCTGCTTTTCCTGCAACGATATCTCTTAGATCATCACCAATATATACGGCTCCATCTGCGTTAATTTTCTTTTGACTTAAAGCGAGAAGAAGGGGGGCTGGGTGAGGTTTTGCATGGGGGGTAGTATCGCCACTCACAATCACATCAGTCCTTTGATCTAAGCCGAGGCTTTTTACTAAAGGAGTTGTGAATCTTGTATGTTTGTTGGTAATGATTCCCCAAGGGATGGAATGCTCCTCTAAAAGGTCTAGAAGTTCATGCATAGTTGGGAATAAATCTGTATGAACATGGATTGCTTGCTCATAGTTATTCAAGAATTCTTCTCTTAAGGAGTTGAATTCTGCATGATCTTGGTCAATGCCCAATATTGACCAAATCATTCCTCTTGCTCCAGTTGAGGCAAGTGGCCTCATTGTCTCAAGAGGAAGAGGTTCGCGTCCTCGATCGATTAACATTTTATTGGCAGCAGCTGCAAGATCTGGGGCAGTATCAGCCAAAGTTCCGTCTAAGTCAAAAAATACGCTTTTAAATTGTGAACGCATTTTAGTAAGGTTTCTTCACGGCAATCATGTAATTTACATCAACATTGGGGCCAAGATAATAGTGGTCAACTATAGGGGTATAGTGAAGGCCCATCATATCAATAAGCTCTAATCCATTTTCTCTTACATACTTTGCTAGTTCGGAGGGCTTGATAAATTTTGAGTAATCGTGAGTACCTTTTGGGAGCATTTTTAAAATGTATTCTGCCCCTAAAATTGCCATCATGTAGGACTTGGCATTACGATTTAATGTACTAAAGAACAATGTAGCGCCCGGTTTTGCGAGTTTTGCGCAAGCCTGAACGATAGATCTTGGATTAGGAACATGCTCAAGCATTTCCATGCAAGTGATTACATCGTACTTTCCATTCTCTTTTTCAGCTAAGTCTTCAGCACTGATAAGTTCATATTCCACTTGAATTCCTGTCTCAAGGCTATGAAGTTTTGCAACTTGTAATGCTTTTTTTGAGAGATCTATACCTTTGGCAACGGCACCTGCATTTCTGAGAGATTCTGTAAGGATGCCCCCACCACAGCCAATATCTAGAACATTTTGGTTTTCTAGATTGCAATGTTCTTGAATCCATTGAAGACGAAGTGGGTTGATTGCGTGCAAGGGTTTAAATTCGCTAGTTTCATCCCACCAGCGACTTGCAAGCTCACTAAATTTATCAATTTCGGATTGATCGATATTATCTGATTGAATCATATTTAAATTATCAATTTATATGGAATCTTAGATTATCCAATAAAAAAAGCCCGGTAAACCGGGCTTTTTAAATAAGTTTTAAAACTTATTGTTTCTTTGTACCAACAACTTCGATTACTGAGCGGCGGTTTAAAGCACGGCCAACTGCAGTTTTGTTGTCGCCAACTGGCTCAGCAAAAGCTTTACCTTCTGTGTATACACGGCTAGCTTCGATACCGTTCTTAACCAAGTATGCTTTTACAGCTTCAGCACGACGGAGTGAAAGCTTCTTGTTGTATGCCAAAGTACCAACGCTGTCTGTAAATCCAACAACGATAATTACTTCAACAGTAACATCTTTGAGTTTTTGAACTAAACCATCTAACTTTTGAATACCTTCTGGCTTCAAAGTTGATTTGTCAAAGTCAAATAATGCATCTGCTAATAATGTAACTTTAGAACTTGTTGCTACAGGAGCTACAGGAGCTACAGGAGCAGCTTTAGGAGCTGGAGCAGGAGCAGCTTTAGGAGCGCCATCACACTCAGCAGCAGCAGTTGCTGGAGTCCAGAAGTTGTCTCTCCAGCAGAGAGTAGAATCAGCACCAGAACGAGCATAAGTTGAACCTACACCTGAACTCCAGTTATCTACATTTTTCTGTTGGGCTTGTGCAATACCAAAGAATGCTAACAAAGCAAAAGCTACTAACATTGAACGGTTGGATTTAGTCATTTTTTTTCCTCATTAAATCAGTGAATTAAGCATGTCTCAGCAAAGTATTATTACTAAAATTAATTATATCAGTATATTTTTTACCTACAAGCAAACTTCTTCAGAGTGTTGTTATTGCGTAAAAATGGGATTTGTTGCGTAAAAATTGAATTATTAGTGTAACCCTATGGTGCATGATAAAATAAAAGCATGGAACAAGCCGCTAAAGAAACAATATCAGTATCACTAGAAGACGAAATGCGGCGGTCCTATTTGGACTACGCAATGAGCGTCATTGTAGGACGCGCCCTCCCAGACGCTAGAGATGGATTAAAACCTGTGCATAGACGGGTTCTTTTCGCTATGCATGAGCTCAATAATGACTGGAATCGCGCTTATAAAAAATCTGCTCGTATTGTCGGTGACGTAATTGGTAAATATCACCCGCATGGTGATACGGCTGTTTATGACACGATTGTTCGTATGGCCCAAGACTTTTCTTTGCGCTATATGCTGGTTGATGGTCAAGGTAACTTCGGATCTGTAGACGGCGATAATGCTGCTGCTATGCGTTATACGGAAATCCGTTTAGCGAAGATTGCCCATGAGCTTTTAGCTGATATTGAAAAAGAAACTGTTGATTTTGGGCCAAATTATGATGGTAGCGAGCGCGAACCGCTTATTTTGCCAGCCAAAATCCCAAATTTACTCATTAATGGCTCTTCAGGTATTGCCGTGGGTATGGCAACTAATATTCCTCCCCACAATATTGATGAAGTAATCAGCGCATGTATTTTTCTTCTAGAGAATCCTGATTGTGATGTTGAAGACTTAATTAACTTGGTACCAGCGCCGGATTTTCCAACAGGCGGTACGATATACGGAATTCAAGGCGTTCGTGAGGGTTATAGAACGGGTCGCGGTAGAGTCATTATGCGTGCTAAAACGCATTTTGAAGATATGGAAAAAGGGCAACGCCAGGCAATTATTGTTGACGAACTGCCTTATCAGGTTAATAAAAAGAACCTTTTAGAGAGAATCGCTGAATTAGTCATCGAGAAAAAAGTTGAAGGTATCTCTGATATTCGGGATGAATCTGACAAATCAGGTATGCGCGTTGTTATTGAGTTAAAGCGCGGAGAGGTTCCTGAGGTTGTTCTCAATAATTTATACAAAAATACCCAATTACAAGATAATTTCGGTATGAATATGGTGGCTTTGGTCGACAATCAGCCACGATTATTGAATTTAAAGCAGATGCTAGAGTGTTTTTTAAGGCATCGTCGCGAAGTTGTTACTAGAAGAACACTATTTGAATTAAGAAAAGCCCGCGATCGTGGCCACGTTTTAGAAGGTCTTGCGGTTGCTTTAGCAAACATTGACGAGTTTATTGCATTAATTAAAGCTGCTCCAACACCACCTGAAGCCAAAAAAGAACTATGTTTACGTGCTTGGGATTCTAGTGTTGTCAGAGAAATGTTGACCCGTGCAGCTATGGAAACGCAGGGTGGTAAATCTGCTTATCGTCCAGATCGATTGCCGGCTAATTTAGGATTACAGGAAGATGGCTTGTATCGTCTTTCTGAAGATCAGGCTCAAGAAATATTACAAATGCGCTTGCAGCGTTTGACTGGTTTAGAGCAAGATAAGATTGTTGAAGAATACAAAGAAGTAATGGATCAGATTTCTGATTTATTGGACTTGTTAGCAAGGCCAGATAGGGTTACTGAAGTTATTCGTAGTGAATTATTAGAAGCTAAAAACGAGTTTGGGCAAGAAGGTTCTGATACAGGTAGAAGATCTGTTATTGAGATGAATGCCACAGAGTTATTCACTGAAGACTTAATTACCCCACAAGATTTGGTTGTTACTTTATCCAATACTGGCTATATGAAGAGTCAGCCTTTGACTGAATACAAAGCGCAAAAGAGAGGTGGTAGAGGTAAAGCTGCAACCACCACCAAAGATGAAGACTGGATTTCTACATTATTTGTAGCAAATACACACGACACCATTTTGTGTTTCTCAGATCGTGGAAGACTATATTGGCTTAAAGTTTGGGAAGTGCCTGCTGGAAGTAGAACTTCAAGAGGTAAGCCGATTGTAAATATGTTCCCTCTCATTGAAGGTGAAAAGATCACGACCATACTTCCAATTAAGGGATATGTAGAAAATCAATATGTCTTTATGGCAACCAGAAATGGTGTTGTTAAGAAATCACGTTTAAGTGACTTCTCCAATCCTAGAAAAGCAGGAATTATTGCTGTTGATTTAGATGATGGAGATATTTTAGTTGGCGCTGCTATAACTGGTGGTAATCAAGATGTGATGTTGTTCTCTGACGCTGGTAAAGCTGTTCGTTTTGATGAAAACGATGTTCGTCCAATGGGAAGAACAGCTCGAGGTGTAAAAGGGATGAACCTAGGCGAAGGCCATAAGGTTATCGCAATGTTAGTTGCACCTAGTGAGTCTGAGGAAAAATTACTTGAAGAGGCTAAAGCCTTGCCTAGTGTATTAACTGCAACTGAGAATGGTTACGGTAAACGAACCTCTTTAGTAGAGTACACCCGTCATGGTAGGGGAACTAAAGGGATGATAGCGATTCAGACCTCAGATAGAAATGGTAAGTTAGTTGCTGCCTCTTTGGTTTCTGAATCTGATCAAATTATGCTCATTACCACTGGTGGTATTTTGGTACGAACTCGCGTTTCTGAGATTCGTGAAATGGGAAGATCAACTCAAGGTGTCACCTTAATTAGCGTAGATTCAGGTACAGTATTATCTGGATTACAAAGAATTGCTGAAGGCGATGAAGACGACGGCGATGATGACGACGATATTGCTACCGATGACTCGGTAGACAAAGTTAGTGACTAATATAATTTTTCACTAATTTAAATTTGGGTAATTTTTATGCCATTTGAAAATCGAATTTATAACTTTGCCCCAGGCCCTGCGACTTTACCTCAAGAAGTTCTAGAAACTGCTGGAAAAGACATACTCTTATGGCAAGGTCTTGGTGCGGGAGTCATGGAAGTAAGCCATCGTAGTCCAGCCTTTATGAATTGCTACCAAGAGGCACTACAAAACCTAAAAGATTTGATGAAGATTCCTGCAAATTACAAAGTCTTGTTTTTGCAGGGTGGTGCTATTGGTCAAAATGCTGCAATTCCAATGAATTTGATGAATCTTGCCAAATCTCCGCAGGCTGATTTTATAGTTTCTGGAATATGGACACAAAAGTCAGTTGCTGAGGCATCAAAATATGGCGTAGCTAGGGTTGCTGCAAGTTCTAAAGAAGATGGTTTTTATTCTGTACCAGATAGAGCTTCTTGGGATCTTTCCTCTGAATCTGCTTATGTTCATATTTGTGAAAATGAAACGGTTGGAGGAGTTGAGTTTCCTAGCACGCCTGATGTTGGGAATATTCAATTAGTTGCGGATATATCAAGCAATATACTTTCTAGAGAAATTGATGTCAGTCGATATGGTGTTTTATTTGCTGGAGCGCAAAAAAATATTGGTCCTGCGGGATTGACGATTGTTATTGTTCGTGAGGACTTAATTGGTCATGCAATGCCCATAACCCCAACAATTTGGGATTGGAAAGTTCAAGTAAACAATGACTCTATGATCAACACACCAACTACGTTTGCTATTTATATGGCTGGCGAAGTATTCAAGTGGTTAAAAAATGCTGGGGGTGTGGCTGAAATGGAAAAATTAAGTCAGCAAAAATCACAGCTTTTATATGATGTTTTGGATCATAGTTCTTTGTATGAAGGTCGTGTTCATAAAGATTCTCGTTCAAGGATGAATGTCACCTTTTATCTTCGTGATGAATCTCTTTTTGATCCATTCTTAAAGCAGGCGAGTGATGCTGGAATGGTTGGCCTCAAGGGTCATAAGAGCGTTGGTGGGATGCGCGCAAGTATTTACAATGCAATGCCTTTATCTGGGGTTCAGCGTCTTGCTGAATTTATGCGTGAATTTGAAAGGCGGGCGTAATGTCTACAGAAGCCGAGCGCCTAGATCCTTTAAGAAAAAAAATTGACGAAGTTGATCGTGAGCTGATTGAGCTTCTTACAAAGCGTGCTAATTTAGCGCTAGAGGTTGGTCATGTCAAACAAGAATTTGGTTCAGTTGTATACCGTCCTGAAAGAGAGCAGCAAGTACTTGATAAGGTAACGGGACTAAATCCTGGCCCTATCAAAAGTGATGGGATAGTTTCTATTTGGCGAGAGATTATGTCTGCTTGTAGGGCTATTGAGGCAGACATTAACGTTGCGTATTTGGGGCCTGTTGGAACTTTTTCTGAGACGGCTACGCTTGAATTTTTTGGTCATTCTGTAAGTCTTTCACCAAAGGCAACATTAGATGAGATTTTTAGATCTGTTGAGCTTGGTCAATGCCAATATGGGGTTGTTCCTATTGAGAACTCTTCAGAGGGTGCGATCTCTAGAACTTTAGATTTATTACTTGAAACATCACTTTTGATTACGGGTGAGATTTCAATTCCAATTCGTCACGTCTTGATGAGTGAGTCAGGTCATTTAGATGGAGTAACGCATGTTTTGGCCCATCCTCAGGCACTAGCCCAGTGTCAACAATGGCTAACGCAACATGCACCGCATTTACATCGTGAAGCTGTCAGTAGTAATGCTCAAGCTGCCCTGGAGGCTTCAAAAAATCCTAACTATGCTGCAATTGCAGGTGCGAATGCCGCTGAAAAATACAATCTAAAAATGATTGAACAGGGTATTCAAGATGACGCGCATAATCGGACGCGTTTTGTCATTATTGGTCATCACATTGCTGCACCAACAGGTAAAGATCAAACATCTTTGATCTTGTCTGTTAAAAACGAAGCTGGCGCAGTTTATAAATTACTAGAACCATTTTCAAAGCATGGTGTATCTATGACGCGTTTTGAATCTAGGCCTGCTAGAAAAGGTACTTGGGAGTATCATTTTTACATCGACATTGATGGACATCAAGATGATGCGAATGTTGCACAGTCTCTTAAAGTATTAAAAGAGATCACAGCCTTTTATAAATGTTTAGGATCGTATCCAAAAAGTAATTCAAAATGACAAATGAAACCAAATCTTCTTTCGGTCTTGATCAAGTAAAAAAAATTGCTCCCTATATAGGTGGTAGACCTATTAGTGAAGTGGCAAGACAATTTGGTTTGGTTGAAGACAAGATTGTCAAACTGGCATCGAATGAAAATCCATTAGGAATTCCGGAGTCTGCTAAAGCTGCCATGCTTGCCATCATGCATGATTTAGGTCGCTATCCTGACTCCAATGGTTTTGAGTTAAAACAAGTATTGGCAAATAAATACGGTATTCAAGAAGATTGGATTACGCTGGGGAATGGTAGTAATGACATCCTTGAATTAGCAACACGATCTGTTGCACAAGGTGGTCATGAAATTATTTTTTCTCAGCATGCTTTTGCGGTCTATCCTTTGGCAACGCAGGCTGTTGGTGCTAAAGCGATCATTATTCCAGCCAAGCCACAAGACTTGGGGCATGACCTTGACGCAATGTTAAAAGCCATCAATGCTAACACTAGGCTTATATTTGTAGCGAATCCCAATAATCCTACTGGAAGCTTTTTATCTGGTGCTGAGATAGAGGCTTTTATTAGTCAGGTGCCATCAAATGTAGTGATTGTTCTGGATGAGGCTTATAACGAATATTTACATCCTGACCAACAATATGATGCAATTGGGATGGCAAGACGTTACCCCAATCTCATAGTATCTAGAAGTTTTTCTAAGGCTTATGGTCTTGCTGGATTGCGATTAGGATATGCTGTTTCTCAACCTGAATTAACTGATTTGATGAATCGAATTCGTCAGCCTTTTAACGTTAATTCTTTAGCGCAAGCAGCTGCTATTGCGGCACTGAATGACACTGAATTTTTGGCTAAAGGGGCCCTTCTCAATCAGGCTGGATATAAACAATTGACTGAAGCCTTTGAAGAGATGTCTTTAACTTATTTACCTTCAGCTGGAAACTTTGTTCTGGTCAAAGTTGGTGATGATGATAAAGCTGGTTCAAGGGTTAATTTGGAATTACTAAAACAGGGGATTATTGTTCGTCCCGTAGATAATTATGGATTGCCGAAGTATTTAAGAATATCGATTGGCTTGCCTGAAGAGAATGCGGCTTTTTTAAGTGCATTAAAAAAGATACTCACAAATTAAAGTTTTTTAGAACCAAAAGTGACCACTCCTGCTTCCCCTCAACTTTTTAAAACCTTGGGCATTATCGGTGTTGGGCTGATTGGTGGTTCTATTGGTTTATCTTTTAAACAAGCAGGATTAGTTCAGAAAGTTTTGGGTTCGGGGCGTTCTCAGTCTAATTTGGAAACCGCATTAGAGCTTAAGCAAATCGACGAGATTGTTGATTTAACTCAATTAGCAAAACAAAGTGATTTGATTGTTATATGTGTTCCGGTTGCTAAGGTCAAAGATATTTTATTAGCTATTAAAGAGCACATTAAGCCTGACGCAATCATTATTGACGTTGGAAGTACCAAGATGGATATCGTCGCTGCTGCAAAAGAAGTATTGGCAGAGCGTGTGGCCCAGTTCATACCATGTCATCCTATTGCGGGAGGTGCACAGCATGGAGCAAGTGCTGCCAAGATAGATTTATTTGTTAATAAACAAATTATCCTTTGCCCCTTATTAGAAAATCGTCCTGATGACATTTTGAAGATTGTTCAGTGTTGGGAAAAGATTGGCGCAGTAGTTCACAAGATGGCAGCGCTCGAGCATGACCATATTTTTGCTGCTGTATCGCATTTGCCCCATCTGCTTTCATATGCATTGATGCTGCAGATTGCAAATGCCCAGGATGCTCAAAAGAAATTTGTGCATGCGGGAGCGGGATTTAGGGACTTTACGCGCATTGCTGGATCTAGTCCTGAAATGTGGACTGATATATCCTTAGCGAATCATGATGCGATCTTAGGGGAACTTGATACCTACTTGTTAATTATTCAGCGTATGAAATCAGCCATACAAAACAAAGATGCTACTGAGCTTCAAAAAATGTTTCAAATTGCAAGTGATTCACGAAATAAGTGGCAGGGTTAAAAATGTCTTCACCGGCTTTATTGGTTCATCCTCAAAAAGTTGCCCAAGGTGATATTCAGTTACCTGGTTCAAAAAGTATTTCAAATCGCGTACTTTTGCTAAGTGCTTTATCAAAAGGAACAACCAGACTTGCAGGTTTACTTGATGCAGACGATACGCGCGTAATGAGAGATGCTTTGCAGACTTTAGGGGTTCAGCAAACTACTTTCATAAAGGATGGTCTAGAGATTCTCCAGATTGAAGGTAATGGAGGGCGCTTTACAGAAGAGCGGGCTGATCTTTTCATGGGTAATGCTGGGACTGCGATTCGACCACTTACAGCTGCACTTGCGGTTTTAGGTGGTGAGTACTTATTGCATGGTGTTCCTAGAATGCATGAAAGACCGATAGCAGATTTAGTAGAGGGTCTTCTTGGAATTGGGGCCAATATTGAATATGTAGCTCAGCATGGATATCCACCTATTCGAATTCATCGAGGTGATATCAATACGCAGCAAACGGTTAGAGTTCGTGGAGATGTTTCTAGTCAGTACTTAACTGCTTTGTTAATGGCACTTCCTTTATTGAGATCTTCAACGCCAATAAAAATTGATGTTATTGGGGAGTTAATCTCTAAGCCTTATATTGCAATTACCACCAATTTAATGGCTAAATTTGGTGTTCAAGTTCACAACGATAATTGGCAATCTTTTACTATACCTGCTCATCATAATGGCGATGTTTCTCCCTATACGGCACCTGGCTACTTTGCTGTAGAGGGTGACGCTTCATCTGCTTCTTACTTTTTAGGATTGGGAGCTTTAGGTGGTGGACCAGTTATTGTTCGGGGTGCTGGTCGGGAAAGCATTCAAGGGGATATTGCTTTTGCAAAAGCCTTATCCATGATGGGTGCTAATGTATCGATGGGTGCAGATTGGATTGAGGTGAGGGGAGTAGACACGGAAGATGGTCGTTTACGCGCTATTGATCTCGACTGCACAGAGATTCCAGATGCTGCAATGACACTTGCAGTTTTGGGTATGTTTGCTGAGGGCACAACCAAATTGACTGGAATTGCTAGTTGGCGTGTCAAGGAAACCGATCGAATTGCTGCTATGGTTACAGAATTAAGTAAATTTGGTGCGATAGTAAGTTCTGGCGATGACTTTATTGAGATTAAAGCTCCTCAGACTTGGCAAGTTCCTGAGGGTGGCGTTGACACATACGATGACCACCGCATGGCCATGTGTTTTTCATTGGCTGCCTTTGGACCTCATTCGTTTTACATTAACGATCCGGAGTGCGTATCTAAAACATTCCCAAAATATTTCGAAGTTTGGCAACAATTATTGCGTGCTAACTAATTATGATTCCGATTATTGCCATTGATGGGCCTACTGCTTCTGGAAAAGGTACCGTTGCGCAATTGGTTGCCAGCAAACTAGGTTTTCACTACTTGGATAGTGGTGCTTTATATAGGATTGTTGGATTTGCTAGTAAAGAGGCTGGTATTGCATTTTCAGAAGTACACGCTTTGGCAAAACTAACTTTATCCCTTCAAATAGAGTTTCGAAACGATAGAATTTTCTTAAACCAAAATGAAGTAACTGATGCCATCAGAACTGAAGAAATGGGGCTAAGGGCATCTAGTGTTGGCGCAATACCTGAGGTCAGGGATGCTTTATTTCAGTTGCAAAGAAGCTTTTTAAAACCTCCTGGTTTGGTAGCTGATGGCCGTGATATGGCCAGTGTTGTCTTCCCTGAAGCCCAATTAAAGGTCTTTTTGACAGCAGAAGCAACAATTCGTGCAGAAAGAAGATATAAACAATTGATTGCCAAAGGAATTTCTGCTAATATAGAAAGCCTTACTCAAGATTTAGTGGCGCGAGATCTACGAGATACTCAAAGAGCTGTTGCACCACTTAAGAAAAGTGAGGATGCTTTTTTACTAGATACTAGCGATAAATCAATTGATGAAGCTGTTAATCAGATTATTCATTGGTACGAATTGGTCTAATAAATAAAGTAAGTAGTTGTTTTGAGCCCCGTTTTGATTCCTGGCGCGCCCAAGTGGTTCTTAAAAGCGTTACAAAATGGGTTATTTAACCTAACCCGTTGGATTTTCCAACAGATAAGTAAACATGTCTGAATCATTTGCAGCCCTATTTGAAGAATCATTAGCCCGTTCAAATATGAAATCTGGGCAGGTCATTTCCGCAGAAGTTGTGCGTATTGATCATAATTTCGTTGTTGTTAATGCAGGACTTAAGTCTGAAGCATTTATTCCCGTAGAAGAATTCCACAATGACCAGGGAGAAATCGATGTTCAACCTGGTGATTTCGTATCAGTTGCGATTGATGCGCTCGAAAATGGCTATGGCGACACTATTCTTTCTAGAGATAAAGCTAAGCGTTTAGCATCTTGGATGAATCTTGAGAAAGCTCTTGAGCAAGGTGAACTCGTTACTGGTGCAGTTACTGGTAAAGTTAAAGGCGGATTGACTGTTATGGTCAATGGTATCCGTGCTTTCTTACCAGGTTCATTGCTTGATACACGTCCTATTAAAGACACTTCGCCTTATGAAGGCAAGACAATGGACTTTAAAGTTATCAAACTTGATCGTAAGAGAAACAACGTTGTTTTATCTCGTCGTGCTGTGGTTGAGGCAAGTCAAGGTGAAGAGCGTCAAAAACTCATGGACAACCTCAAAGAAGGAACGATTGTTCAGGGTACTATCAAAAATATTACTGACTACGGCGCATTCGTTGACCTCGGTGGTATTGATGGTTTGTTACACATTACTGATTTAGCATGGCGTCGTGTGCGTCATCCAAGTGAAGTTTTGACTGTAGGTCAAGAAGTTACTGCAAAGATTTTGCGTTACGACCAAGACAAAAATCGTGTATCACTCGGTATTAAGCAATTAGGTGATGATCCTTGGGTTGGTATTGCAAGAAGATATCCACCAAACACACGTTTATTCGGTAAGGTAACTAACTTAACTGATTACGGTGCTTTCGTTGAGATTGAGTCTGGTATCGAAGGTTTGGTACACGTATCTGAGATGGATTGGACTAATAAGAATATTGCTCCAGGCAAGGCTGTTCAATTAGGTCTTGATGTTGAAGTAATGGTTTTAGATATTGATGAAGACAAGCGTCGTATCAGTCTTGGTATGAAGCAGTGCAAAACAAATCCATGGGATGAATTTGCGCGTAATCATAACAAGGGCGACAAGATTTCAGGTGCAATTAAGTCAATCACTGACTTTGGTGTGTTTATTGGTCTTGACGGTGGTATTGATGGTTTAGTGCATTTATCAGATATTTCTTGGAACGAAGCTGGCGAAGAAGCTGTGAAGAAGTTCAAGAAGGGTGATGAGATTGACACTGTTGTTCTCGCAATTGATGTAGAAAAAGAAAGAATCTCTTTAGGCATTAAACAGCTTTCAGGTGATCCATTCAACAACTACACATCTGAGAATGACAAAGGTGCATTAGTTTCTGGAGTTGTTAAATCTGTTGATGCTAAAGGTGCTGTTGTTGAGTTAGCTCCTGAAGTTGAAGCTTATTTACGCGCTTCTGAAATCTCTACTGATCGTGTAGAAGATGCTCGCCTTGCTCTCAAAGAGGGTGATACAGTTTCTGCAATGATCATTAACGTTGATCGTAAATCTAGAAGTATCAATTTATCGATCAAAGCAAAAGATAATGCTGATCAGCAAGAAGTAATGTCTAAGATGCAAAACGAAGCAAGTAGTGGTACTACAAATCTTGGAGCTTTACTGAAGGCAAAATTAGATAATCAAGGTTAATTGGCAATATGCCGCTACGCTTTTGCGTAGCGGTTTTTTATTTAGAGGTGTTGAGATATGAGTCAAGAACAGCAAGTAGCAACGGATGTAGTGATTGAAAGTTCTATTACTAGATCTGAGTTAGTCGAATTATTATCTCAACAATTTCCTCAATTATTGCCAAAAGATGTTGAGTTAGCTGTAAAGACGCTGCTTGATACCATGACACAAGCATTAGCAAGTGGTAAGAGAATTGAATTACGTGGAGTAGGAAGTTTTGTATTACATCATCGTCCGGCAAGAGTTGGAAGAAATCCAAAGTCTGGTGAGCAAGTGATGATTCCTGAGAAAAAAGTACCTCACTTTAAGCCAGGAAAAGAGCTTAGAGAGCGTGTTGACTATAAAGCGGCCTCAGACAGTTCTATTGCCTAAAAATGACAGCGCTGATACAGTTTGTATGGCGTATATTTCGTCAATTTGCACGAATAGTCATTTTTCTTATCATTTTTTTATTAGCAACAATCAACTCATCTTCGGTTGAATTTCATTGGTTTGTGAATCGTTCTAGTCAGATTCCTTTGAATATTTTATTGTTGAGTTCATTTTTAATTGGCCTTTTGATTGCATTAATGGCCTTAAGATTTAAAAAAATCAAATAGGGCGCTAAGAATAAATGCAATTTCAAAGTTATTGGTTACTTTTAATTCCAATTTTATTTGGCCTAGGCTGGTTAGCTGCTAGGTGGGAGATGCGTCTTCAAGAGTTTGAAGATGATGTTGAACAAGCAAAAAAAGAGCGATCTACTTTTAAGGGTTTAAATTTATTACTCAATGAACAGCACGACAAGGCCATTGATGCTCTTGTTGAAGTTGCGCAGCTTGATCCTGAGACTACTGAGTTACATTTTGCTTTAGGGAGTTTATTTCGTCGGCGAGGTGAGACAGAGCGTGCGATTCGTGTTCACCAGCATTTAAGTAATCGACAAGATATACGACCTAGAGATAGGGCGCATGCTTCATATGAGTTAGGGCGTGACTTTTTACGTGCAGGAATGTTGGACCGTGCAGAAGCTAGCCTGAATTTAGTCACAGAAGGTAAATATGCATTACCTGCCAAAATTGCTTTGCTTGAGATGTATCAAATCGAAAAAGATTGGCACAAAGCTATTATTGCCGCAACTGAATTAGAGACACTTCAGTCGCAAAGTTATAAAGAACAGATTGCGCATTTTTATTGTGAAATTGCTCAGGAAGCCATTCGTGCAAAAAATATTTCTGTAGCGAAAGAAGCAATCGAGCATGCATATCAGGCAGTACCTCATCATGTTCGTGCAACTATTATTCAGGGCGAGTTAGCAAGCTTAATGCAACAACCCCAAGAAGCTCTTTTAATCTGGCGATATATTGAAAAAAATGCCCCTAGTTTTTTGCATCTAATTGCAGACAAATGGATTAAGGCTTCTGCAGAGCTCAATCAAGAAGAAGAGGGTTTGACACAATTAATACCTCATTTAAAAGATCAGGGCACTGGAGAGTTATTAGATATTATTTACAAGCACACCCTTAGAATCTTAGGGGCAGAAAAGGCATTAGAGCTTTTAAATCAGGTCATGTTAGACACCCCTAGTTTAACTGCTATGACCAAGAGATTTGAAACAGAATACCAACTTGCTCAAGCAAATCAAGATCCAGCTTTGATTGCTCAAACAAAAGCTTCCTTAGATCTTCTTAAGCATCGTACAAACAGTTTAGCTAGATATACATGTAGTAATTGTGGCTTTAGGGCTAGGCGTTTTTATTGGCAGTGTCCTGGCTGTAATCACTGGGATGTATACTCACCTAAAAGAAGTGAAGGCTTTGTAGGATAAGCTTTTCAGGAAACTCAACGGAATAATTTTTGCGAGGATTAATTTGAAGGTTACCATTATTGGGAGTGGATATGTAGGTTTGGTTACTGGTGCTTGTTTAGCAGAATTAGGTAACCAAGTATTTTGCTTGGATGTTGATCAAAGAAAAATAGATATTCTGAATAGTGGTGGAGTACCTATCTATGAACCTGGTTTGAAAGAAATGATAACCAGAAATAAAGAAGCTGGAAGAATCATATTTTCGACCGATGTTGCTGCGAGTGTAGAGCATGGTGAAATACAATTTATTGCTGTAGGAACGCCTCCTGATGAAGACGGTTCCGCTGACCTTAAATATGTATTAGCAGCAGCTAAAAATATTGCAACCCACATGAACAGTTTTAAAGTCATTATTGACAAATCTACTGTACCGGTTGGAACAGCCCAAAAAGTTACACAAGCGATGCAAACTGAGTTAGACCGCCGAGGGGTTAAGGATGTGCATTTTTCAGTAGTCTCGAATCCTGAGTTTCTTAAAGAGGGTGCTGCGGTAGAAGACTTTATGAGACCCGACAGAATAGTGGTGGGCTCTGACGATACTGAGCATGGACGCTATGCTAAAGAAAAAGTACGCAAACTATATTCTCCATTTAATAGACACCATGAGAGAACTTTTTACATGGATGTCAAAAGTGCTGAGCTAACAAAATATGCAGCTAATGCTATGTTAGCAACACGTATTTCATTCATGAATGAATTGGCAAATTTAGCAGATCAAGTAGGTGCAGATATTGAAGCTGTTCGTCAGGGCATTGGTTCTGATTCTAGAATTGGATATGGCTTTTTATATGCAGGGACTGGTTATGGAGGCTCTTGTTTTCCAAAGGACGTGCAGGCTTTAACGCGAACTGCACAAGAGTATCAACTCCAATTGAAGATACTTCAGGCTGTTGAGGAAGTGAATGATGCTCAAAAGCGTGTTTTAGTCGACAAAGTCCTCCATCATTTTGGTCATGATTTAACTGGACTACGTTTTGCCTTATGGGGTTTGGCATTTAAACCAAATACGGATGATATGCGTGAAGCCCCAAGTCGAATCATTATTCGTGAGCTTTTAAATCGTGGTGCGGAAATTGTTGCGCATGATCCTGTTGCGACTCAAGAGGCATGGCATGCATTTGAATTAGATTTTAAAAATGAACCTGAACTATTAGCAAAGGTCAAAACTGTTGATAAGCCAAACGATACACTTGAAGGTGCTGATGCTTTAATCATTGTTACAGAATGGAAAGCGTTCAGAAGTCCAGACTTTGATTTGTTAAAACAGAAACTTAAAAAACCGATTATTTTTGATGGACGAAACTTATTTGAGCCAGAGAATTTAACGGAATTAGGTTTTATTTATCATGGTATTGGTAGACACAATTAATTTAAAAAAATGACTGAAAGAAAATTTTTAAACATTCAAGTTGAACTAACTGAAGATGACATTCGTCTTTTTGAGAATACTTCGGTTCTAGTTGCCGGTGATGTGATGCTTGATCGGTATTGGTTTGGCGATACTGAGCGTATTTCACCTGAAGCACCGGTTCCTGTGGTTGCTATCAAAAGGGTAGATGAACGATTGGGTGGTGCTGCCAACGTTGCGCGTAATATTGCTTCATTGGGTGCTCAAGTTCAGCTTATAGGACTTATTGGGCAAGACGAGGCAGGCAAACAGGTACAACAAATACTCTTGGACCTCGGCATTAAAAGCTTGCTCCAAGTCGATGACACTGTTCCTACTATTGTGAAATTACGGGTTGTTGCAAGGCAGCAGCAGTTGATTCGATTAGATTTTGAGAAAGAGCCGGATCTAGATTCTTTAAAGTCAAAGCTCCAAAGTTTTGAAGATGCTGTTCCTACTGCGGATGCAGTTATATTTTCAGACTATGGTAAAGGTGCTTTAAGACATATTTCTCAGATGATACAAATTTGTCGTCAAGAAGGAAAGATTACTTTAATTGATCCTAAGGGAAGTGATTACTCAAAGTATAAAGGGGCGACAGTGATTACGCCAAATCGAAGTGAGCTCAAACAGGTTATTGGTTCTTGGACTAGTGAAGCGGATTTAGCTTTAAGGGCGCAAAACCTTCGTGAAAATTTAGGGCTTCAAGCAATTTTATTGACACGTTCTGAAGAAGGTATGACTTTGTTTCAGGAAAATAAAATAAGTCATGTTGGAGCGCAGGCCAGGGAGGTTTTTGATGTTTCAGGAGCAGGCGATACTGTGATTGGAACTATGGCTTTGGCTTTAGCAGCAGGATGGGATTGGGAAAAAGCGATGGCTTTAGCAAATCGTGCGGGTGGCATTGTTGTTGGAAAGCTTGGCACTGCGACAGTATCCTTGGAGGAGTTAAGATGAAATTTATAGTAACTGGCGCAGCTGGATTTATTGGTTCTAATCTTGTTCACGCACTTAATTTACGTGGTGAAAAAGACATCATTGCGGTTGATGATTTATCGGATTCAAAAAAATACCGTAACTTAGCAGATTGTGAGATATCTGACTATTTTGATAAATCTGAATTTATTCAAGTATTAAAAAGTAAATCATTAGGTCGTATTGCTGCAATTTTTCATGAAGGCGCATGTTCAGACACGATGGAGTCTGATGGCCTTTATATGATGAAGAACAACTACCGTTACACCTTAGATCTTTTAGATATTTGTGCTGAACAGGGTATTCCTTTAATTTATGCTTCATCTGCAGCAACCTATGGTGGTTCAAGCAGTTTTGTAGAAAAACGCGAATTTGAAAAGCCTCTCAATATTTATGGCTATTCAAAATTTTTGTTTGATCAAATTGTGCGTCAAAGAATGGCTGCCAATGCTTTAAAGAGTCAGGTTGTAGGCTTGCGCTACTTTAATGTTTATGGTCCTAGAGAGTCTCATAAAGGGCGGATGGCCTCAGTAGCATTTCATCATTTTCATCAGTATCAAGATAAAGGTTTTGTTAAATTATTTGGATCATATGATGGATATAAAGCGGGAGAACAAAAGAGAGATTTTGTTTTCATAGAAGATGTTGTAAATGTAAATTTGTTCTTTTACGAAAATCCACAAATTAACGGAATTTATAATTTAGGTACAGGACGTGCACAAGCTTTTAACGATGTAGCATTGTCTGTTATTAATCGATTAGATCAGATTCGATTAGCTAGTGATTTCAAGGAACAATCTTTAGAAAATGTATTGGAAAGTAAAAAACTCCAGTACATTGATTTTCCGGATGATTTAAAGGGTAAATACCAATCGTTTACGCAAGCAAGTCTTGATCAATTAAGAAGTGTTGGGTATGACAAATCTTTCCATACTGTCGAAGAGGGCGTTGGAAAATATGTCACTTGGTTATCAGATAATTCTGATTTTCTGGCTGAGCGCTAATAGCGATTTATTAGAGTCAACAATACAAAATTCTCCTCGTTAAGTTCGGACATGCAAAATCAATTGCATGTTTTTTAGGAGAGTTTATGAAGCATTTAAATACATCATTCAATCGTTTGAACATGAGTAAGGGACTAGCTGCTGCTGTTCTAGGGGCATCAATCCTTTTTGGGGCACCAGTATTTGCTGTCAATATCAATTCTGCAACTGTAGAGATCTTGCAAAATGTAAAGGGTATTGGGCCTGCAAGAGCAAAAGCAATTGTTGAGGAAAGAGAAAGAAATGGGGCCTTTGTCAGTGCTGAAGATTTAAGTATTCGAATTCGCGGAATTGGTGAGAAAACGGTTGAGAAGATGACTGAGTCAGGTTTAACTTTTGATGGTGTAGAGCCCATTACGAGAGCTAAAAGTATTCGAATGAAATAAAGATGTAATGATCCATTACACTTAAAACCCATCTTTGGGTTTTCTCCAAGGGCAGATGCTTAGAGTTAAAATAACTCTATCTACTGCCCATTATCTAATATGAATTCACCAAAAATTTTCTATCCTACTATCGCAGATACTGTTGGTAATACTCCACTCGTGCGACTCCAACGTATACCCGGAGAAGGTAATCAAATTCGCAATAATATTATTTTAGGCAAGCTTGAAGGAAACAATCCCGCCGGTTCAGTCAAAGATCGCCCTGCGCTATCTATGTTTCGACATGCTGAGCAACGTGGACAAATCTCTCCTGGTGATACCTTGATTGAGGCAACAAGTGGAAATACTGGAATAGCTTTAGCAATGGTTGCTTCTATTCTTGGGTACAAGATGATTTTGGTCATGCCAGAGAATCAAAGTATTGAAAGACGTCAAAGTATGACTGCTTATGGGGCTGAATTAATCCTTACCCCAGCATCTGGTGGTATGGAATATGCACGAGATTATGCTGTTCAATTGCAAAAAGAGGGACGTGGAATTATTTTGGACCAGTTTGCAAACAAGGATAATCCTTTGGCTCACTATGAGGGAACAGGGCCTGAGATTTGGCGAGACACTCATGGACAAATCACTCACTTTGTATCATCGATGGGAACTACAGGTACCATCACTGGAACATCACGTTTCCTAAAAGAACAAAATCCACACATTCAAATTATTGGTGTTCAGCCAACAGAGGGATCACAGATTCCTGGAATTAGAAAGTGGGCTCCTGAGTATTTGCCTAAAATTTATGAACCATCTAGAGTTGATCAGCTTGAATATGTTTCTCAAGCTGAAGCAGAAGAAATGTGCCGTCGCATGGCAAGAGAAGAGGGAATATTTTGTGGAATATCTGCGGCAGGAACACTTGTAGCTGCCCTAAGAATTGCAGAGCGCATCGAGAACGCGACGATTGTCTTTATCGTGTGTGACCGCGGCGACCGTTATTTGTCGACTGGCGTTTTTCCTGCTTAGTGTTTTTTGATTTTTCTTTGTTTTGAACAACTGCTTGTCCAAACTCAGTGACTGACATTGCGTAAAAAAAGCTTCGATTGTATTGCGTAATCACTTCAAAGTTTTTTAATCCTACTGCATATTCTGTTGATATCTCTCCTTTCTTACTAATACTTGGTAAGTCAATGATTAGGGCGGGGCTATTCTCATTTAAAGGTGAAGGAATTTGAGAGATAATTTTTTTATTTTTGAACTCGCCTAGATTAAATTTAGGATTGGGATCACCATCCGCAAAATCCTTCACAGCAGAACTATCTTGCATCGATGAATCGATTTTTAAATAGATTGGTTCACCAGTTTTCCAGCCGTGCATTTTAAGAAAGTTAGCAATACTTTGCATTGCGTCTTTAGGGCTATTACGTAGATTGATGATGCCATCTCCATCACCATCTTGAGCATATTTTCTGATACTAGAAGGCATAAATTGTGGCATGCCAATAGCTCCTGCAAATGAGCCCTCTTGGTTGAGGCAGATTTTGAAATTGTTAATTTCAACATTTGATCTATCGTGAGGTAAGCAGTTAAGAAGATGGTCATAGAGTTGCTCTCTAAACATAGCGCTACGACTGGTTTGATTTGGACTAGGAGGGTAGTCAAATGCGAAAGTGCTAAGAACATCCTTAACTGAGAAAGAGCCCATGTTTCTGCCATAGACTGTTTCAACACCCAATATTCCAACAATCACAGATATTGGAACACCTGTATCTTTTTCTAACTGGCTGAGGAATGTGTGATGTTCTTCTAAAAACTTTTTTCCAGCTGTAATACGAATTGGACTCATGACATTAGATAAATAGGATGCCCAATTTTTTTTGCTTGGGCCAGATGAAGATGGGACCATATATTGTCGTGCTACGGATTGCCATTTCATATCGTGAAACACGTCTCGTAGTAATTCAATAGAAACATTTTCACGAATAGCAAACTCTATCAAAAAGAAATCTAAGGTTTGCTCTTTACTTAATTGAACCGAATTATTTTCTGAGGAGGCTTGGCTTATGTTTTGGGCATGGCTAGGGGTATTTATGGATAGGAAAAATATCAAATAAAAACTAAAAAAGAGGAGTTGTGAGGGGTGTTTTAAAAAAAGCATAATGAATAGGGGTTTAGGTAATAATAAGATTATTACTTAAAAAAAGATAAGTTATATGGCAACAGGTTATGTCAGTCATCCTGACTTTTTAAAACACGAGATGGGAAGTTTTCATCCGGAATGTCCTCAGCGTATCAGTGCAATCGAAGACCAACTTATTTTAGGTCGTATTGATGATTTTTTAACACAAATTGATGCTCCTCTTGCCACTGAAAGCCAGATTGAGTTAGTACACGATCATGCTTTGATTGAATCCTTGAAACAACAAAGTCCTCAAAGTGGATATTATGAAATTGATGGTGACACCATCATGAATCCGCATAGCTACCAAGCAGCATTGAGAGCTGCTGGAGCCTGTATTGCAGCGGTTGATGCAATTATGCAAGGGCAAGTTGACAATGCCTTTTGTGCGGTGAGGCCTCCTGGTCATCATGCGGAACCTTCTAAAGCGCAGGGTTTCTGTTTTTTCAACAATATTGCTATTGCTGCTAAATATGCAATGGAAAAATATCATCTCAATAGAGTTGCCATTATTGATTTTGATGTTCATCACGGAAATGGTACAGAGGCCGCTTTTAAAGATGATCAGCGTGTTTTGATGTGTAGTTTTTTTCAGCATCCGCTCTACCCATTTACAGGCACAAATAGTAGTGCTGCAAATATGTTGAATATACCTGTGCCCGCTTTTACAAAGGGTGGAGATATACGTTCGATTGTTTCTGACATATGGATGCCAAGGTTAGAAGAATTTGCGCCAGAATTTATTTTTGTCTCAGCTGGTTTTGATGCTCATAGAGAAGATGATTTGGGGCAGTTAGGTTTAGTGGAGGCTGATTATGCTTGGATCACTCAACAAATACAGAAGATTGCAAAGAAATATGCGCATGGACGTATCTTAAGTACTTTAGAGGGTGGATATCACTTATCAGCTCTTGGAAGAAGTGTTGTAGCGCACTTGAAAGAATTAGCAGAAATTTAAAGATGAATGATTGGAGAATGTAGATGACTGATATGTACACAAGGGGCTTAGAAAAAACGCCTGCAAACTATACCCCAATGACGCCGTTAAGTTTTATACAACGTGCAGCAAGTGTGTATCCGAATCATTTAGCGATTGTTCATGGAACATTAAGGCAAGATTGGCAGACCACTTATCAACGTTGTATTCAGTTGGCAAGTGCGCTTGTTAAGCATGGTGTACAACGAGGTGATACTGTTGCAGTGATGTTGCCTAATACGCCCCCAATGGTAGAAGCACATTTTGGAGTACCAATGGCTGGTGCTGTTTTAAATTCCTTAAATACGCGTTTAGATCCAGAGGCTATAGCATTCATGCTGGGGCATGGAGAAGCGAAGGTGGTCATTGTTGATCCTGAATTTAGCCATACCATGAAAAAAGCATTAGAGATTGCAAACTTGACAGACATCTTAGTGATAGATGTTCAGGATGAGCTTTATCAAGGTGATGGTCAAGCAATTGGAAAGCTAGATTATGAAAGTTTCTTAAATTCTGGTGATCCTAAATATTCGTGGGTTGGACCTGCTGATGAATGGGATGCGATTTGCCTCAATTACACATCTGGCACAACCGGAAATCCTAAAGGGGTGGTATATCACCACAGAGGTGCGATGACGAATGCCGTATCCAATATTTTAGAATGGGATATGCCAAAGCATCCGGTCTATTTATGGACACTACCAATGTTTCATTGCAATGGTTGGTGTTTCCCATGGACAGTAGCTGCAAGGGCTGGGGTTAATGTATGTTTGCGAAGAGTTGACGCACAACATATATTTCAAGCGATTAAAGATCATGGCGTCACCCATTATTGTGCAGCCCCAATTGTTCATGGATTGCTAGTTAATGCTAGTGATGCATTAAAAGAGGGTGTCCCATCAGGCGTCAAAGCCATGGTTGCCGGAGCTGCTCCTCCAGCTGCAATGATTGAGGGGATGGAAAAAATGGGTTTTGACTTAACCCATGTTTATGGTCTTACTGAAACGTATGGACCAGCGGCAGTATGTGTAAAACACGAAACATGGAAAGATTTAGATATTGGTGAGAGAGCCACATTAAATGCTCGCCAGGGTGTGCGCTATCACCTGCAAGATGGTATGACAGTGATGGATCCAGAAACAATGCAAGCTGTTCCAGCAGATGGGCAAACGATGGGTGAAATCATGTTTCGTGGAAATATTGCGATGAAGGGTTACCTAAAAAATGAAGCTGCAACTAAAGAGGCTTTTGCTGGAGGATGGTTTCATAGCGGTGATTTAGCGGTGATTCATCCTGATGGTTATATCAAGATTAAAGATCGCAGTAAGGATATTATTATTTCAGGAGGAGAAAACATTTCTTCAATTGAAGTGGAAGATGTTTTATATCGTCATCCTGCGGTAATGGCTGCTGCGGTTGTTGCAAAACCCGACCCTAAGTGGGGGGAAACTCCTTGTGCCTTTATCGAGGTAAGACCTGGAGTAGATGTAAGTCCGCAGGATATTGTTGCGCATTGCAAATTGCATTTAGCCGGATTTAAAGTCCCCAAAGCAATTGTCTTTGGTGATTTACCCAAAACATCCACTGGAAAGATTCAAAAATTTGAATTAAGAAAAAGAGCGGGATCTACGCAAGCGATCGACGTTTAAACTATTTATGGCCTTGAAAAACCATATTAAGTTTAATGTTGAGATTGCAGTAAAATCAAAATAGAAGAATCAACATTACAGGCAATTACCATGAAAATTTTAGTAGCAGTAAAACGTGTTGTAGATTACAACGTAAAAGTACGAGTTAAGTCAGATCAATCCGGTGTTGAAACAGCGAATGTAAAAATGAGCATGAACCCATTCGATGAAATTGCTGTTGAAGAGGCTGTAAGATTGAAGGAGGCTGGTGTTGCAACTGAAGTCATTGCTGTTTCAATTGGAGTGGCGCAATGTCAAGAAACATTGAGAACCGCAATGGCTATCGGTGCAGATCGTGCAATTTTGGTTGAAACCGATGAAGAAATGCAGCCCTTAGCAGTTGCTAAGGTATTAAAGGCCATTGCTGATCGAGAAAACCCACAATTATTGATTCTTGGTAAACAAGCAATTGATGATGACAGCAATCAAACTGGCCAAATGTTGGCTGCTCTCATGAACATTCCTCAGGCAACATTTGCATCAAAAATTGTTGTTGATGGACAAAATTTAACAGTAACGCGCGAAGTAGATGGTGGACTTGAGACCATTCAAACATCATTACCTGCAGTTGTTACAACAGATTTACGTTTGAATGAGCCACGTTATGTGACTTTGCCAAACATCATGAAGGCGAAGAAAAAAACTTTAGATACTTTTAAGCCCGCCGACTTAGGAGTTGATGTTAGTCCTAGGATTAAAACCGTAAGTGTTCAAGAGCCGCCGAAGCGTCAAGCAGGGGTAATGGTTCCTGATATTGCAACACTCGTTGATAAATTAAAGAATGAAGCGAAGGTAATTTAAATGACAGTTCTCGTAATTGCTGAACACCAACAGCAGCAAATTCAAGCTAGTACTCTTAACGTTATTAGTGCAGCCTTACAAATTGATCAAGATGTTGAATTATTACTCATGGGTGAAAACCTTGAAGAGGCATCTAATCGTGCTGCGCAGATACAGGGTGTAAAGAAAGTATTGATTGCACAAAGCCCAATCTTTGCAAATCAATTAGCTGAAAATCTCACCAATCAAGTTTTATCGATTGCTAAAAATTACACGCATATTCTTGTTGCAGCAAGTGCTAATGGTAAAAATATCATGCCGCGTATTGCTGCCTTACTAGATGTTGCGCAGATTTCAGAGATTACAAAGGTGATCAGTCCTGATACTTTTGAGAGACCAATTTATGCAGGTAATGCGATTGCAACAATTACTTGTAATGATCCAACTAAAGCGATTACGGTTCGTTCTACTGGATTTGAACCAGTATCTCCAACAGGTGGTCAAGCATCTGTGGAGCAGGTTTCGGTGATCAGTGATTCTGGTCTAAGTAAATTTATTTCTCAAGAAACGACGAAGTCGGATCGTCCAGAGTTAACTGCTGCAAAAATGATTGTGTCAGGTGGTAGAGGTTTAGGATCGTCTGAACAGTATCAGCAAATTATGGAGCCTTTAGCAGATACTTTGGGAGCAGCTCTTGGTGCATCTAGAGCGGCCGTTGATGCTGGATATGTACCGAATGATTATCAAGTTGGTCAGACTGGAAAGATTGTCGCACCGCAGTTATATGTTGCAGTGGGTATTTCTGGGGCTATTCAACATTTAGCAGGTATGAAGGATTCAAAGGTTATTGTTGCCATCAATAAAGATCCTGATGCTCCTATTTTTGGAGTTGCAGATTATGGTTTAGTAGCTGATTTATTTACTGCGGTCCCTGAGTTAGTAAATGCTTTGAAAAATTAATTTTAAATAAGGAATTGATATGACATATCGTGCACCTGTAAAAGAAATGATGTTTTTGATGAATCATTTAGCAGGTTTTGAAAAGTTAACGCAATTACCTTATTTCGCTCAAGAGCCAATAGATCTTGAGACTGTAGAAGCAATCTTAAATGAGTCTGCTAAGTTGTCTGAGGAAGTATTGGCCCCATTAAATTGGATTAGTGATCAGCAACCAAGCCATCTTACTCAGGACGGTGTTGTAACTTCACCAGGGTTTAAAGATGCTTTCCAACAATATGTAGAGGCTGGATGGCAAGGGATTACTCATCCCGCATCCTATGGTGGACAAGGTTTACCAAAGATTATTTCAACTGCTTGCCAAGAGATGGCAAATTCTGCATGTTTATCATTTTCCCTATGTCCAATGTTGACTGATGGGGCGATTGAAGCATTAATTACTGCGGCTAGTGATGATTTAAAATCTCGTTTTATTCCCAATATGATTTCTGGGAAGTGGACAGGCACAATGAATCTAACAGAGCCTCAAGCGGGTTCTGATCTTGCCCTTGTAAGAACGCGTGCTGAGCCTCAAGCTGATGGCACTTTTAAAATTTTTGGTACCAAAATTTATATTACTTATGGTGACCATGACTTTACAGAAAACATTATTCATTTAGTCTTAGCTAGGACACCAACTGCTCCTCAAGGGGTAAAGGGTATATCTCTCTTTGTGGTGCCTAAAGTAAATGTTGATAAAGATGGCAATTTAACTGAAAAAAATGATGTTCAATGTATATCTTTAGAACACAAATTAGGTATCAAGGGTAGCCCAACTGCAGTTCTTCAATTTGGTGATCACGGTGGTGCAACAGGCTATCTTGTTGGAGAGGAAAATCGTGGTTTAGAGTACATGTTCATTATGATGAACGCTGCAAGGTTTGGTGTCGGGATGCAAGGGGTTTCTCTAGCAGAGAGAGCTTATCAAAAAGCGGTAAGCTATGCGAAAGAACGTATTCAAAGTAGGGACTTGTCTGGTTCAACAGGACCAGTAGCAATCATTCATCACCCTGATGTAAAACGCATGTTAATGACGATGCGTTCTTATACAGAAGCTGCTAGAAGTTTAGCGTATGTCGCAGTTGCGGCTTCTGATGCTGCAGAGCATGGTGAAGATGAAAAGACGAGACTAGTCAATCAATCCTTCTATGAATTTTTAGTTCCCATTGTTAAAGGCTTTTCTACAGAAATGTCTGTTCAAGTTGCAAGCCTAGGGGTACAGATTCATGGTGGTATGGGCTTTATTGAAGAAACGGGTGCTGCACAGTATTACCGTGATGCTCGCATATTGCCAATTTATGAAGGAACAACAGCAATTCAGGCCAATGACTTAATTGGTAGAAAAACTTTAAGAGATGGTGGTGCAACTGCTCAGGCAATTGCTCAGCAGATTCAATTAACAGAAAATGATTTAGCTAAATCAGACTCAACTGCAGCAAAAGTATTTTTAGTTCATCTACAAGAAGCGCGACAATCGTTTGAGAAGGTTGTTGGTTTTGTTTTAAACAATACGAAAACAGATATCAAGGCAGTATTTGCAGGAAGTGTGCCTTATCTTCAGCTATGTGGTCTTACTTTAGCTGGTTGGCAAATGGCAAGGGCATTGTTGTCTGCAGAAAAATTGCTTGCACAGGATGTTGACTTTTACGATTCAAAAATCAAATGTTCTCAGTTCTATGCACAACATGTATTGAGTCAAGTTCCTTCAATAGCAAGATCTATTATTGAAGGTGGGGCAATCACCAATGCAATTGATGCCGAGAAATTTTAAGTTTTACTGAGAGATTTCTTTAGCAGCTTCAACTTGTGACACAAAGTATTGCTCAAACGCAATAGCAAGTCCGCTCATCAAGACAAATGCGCCTATCAAAAGGGCGCAAATGATACTTATTATGACTAACCAGCCAGACTTATTTTTCTGAACACTGTGTTCATTGAATTGGCTATCAAAGCGCTCATCTAGTCTTAGTCCGAAAACCAATGTACACAGCCAACTAGTTAATAATGAAATGTCACCCAGAGCAACAGCAATCCATCCCAATATAGAACTTTTTTCTGTATTTGCAAGTTCAAACCAACCCCAAATACCTAATAAAAGGGCGATGAATTGCAAGTAGAACCAAATTGAATTCTTACCTTTTAAATAAAGCCAATGAAGACCTGTACCAGGTAAAAAAAGACTTAATAAGCAGACAACTAATTTTGATTTAAATGGTGTATTCATAAGGCTTAGATGATACCCTAAAACGCATCAATCTAAACCTTTGATTGATTTTGTTTATGGAGGGCCTCTTCGTCCAAAAACAAGAACGTCACCGGTTCTACCTACCATTAAAAGCTGATCATCTTTAATTTGTAAAGAGCGGTAGTCTTCCAGTTGGTTGAGGAAATCACGCTCTAATTCCATTCTGTAATTTTCAGCACACATCATTTTGGTGCTACCAAGCTTACCAACTTGAACTGCATTTTTAGCATCTGTTGTGAGTGATCCAAAAAATCGATTACATCCTGAATAACCGGCAATCATCTTTTTATTTTGATCAATTTCAAAAATAATGGGCTCGCCATTATCGCCATGAGGAATTTTTCGCATTTGGACTTTACCATTAGCATCAGGGGGGTAGTGCCAACGTAACATTTCCCAACGTCCACTTAATTGATTAAGGGGAGGGGTTGAGCAAGAATTGCATTCTGGGAGCATATTTGAGCAAGAAATGATTAAAAAAAGACTCAAAAAAGTAGTAAAAAGTAATAAAAATGAGGTTTTTAGAGTTCTAGTGGAATTAAAGTTTGTCTGCATAACTGTTTTAAGATAAAATAGTGAGTTTTCTAGGGTAGTAATAGTTATTATTTTGCAAAAGAAATAATACGCTGTAGTTACAAATTGGGACTTACAGTAAAGTTTACCCCTAAATTTTTATCTTTTTTGTTTAATTTGAGGAATACTTATGGTCGTCATTCGACTTGCACGCGGTGGTTCAAAAAAGCGTCCTTTTTATAGTGTTGTTGTTACAGATAAGCGTAATCGTAGAGATTCTAATTTTGTAGAGCGTTTAGGTTATTACAATCCTAGAGCTGTATCTACAGAGCAAGCTTTCCGTATTGCACAAGACCGTTTAACGTATTGGTCTGGTGTTGGTGCTGAAATGTCTCCTACAGTGAAGCGTTTAATCAAACAACATTCATCAAGTAATTAATCTAGTGGGGGGAACCCCACTTTGAGGTGCCGTCATTATGGCGACTGAAAATCAAGATTTAATTGAAGTCGGCACGGTGATTGAAGCCTACGGTATTCGTGGCGCTCTCAAAATCAGACCTTTTTCCGATGATCCAGTAGCTCTTCTCTCAGCTAAAGAAATTTGGCTGATCAATGAGCGCTCGCCAGAAAAAAATCGTGATTTTCAGGTTTTTCGAGCTAAAGAGCATAGTGGAACTGTTATCTTAGAGTTAGTCGGTCTTACGGATCGTGAAGTAGCCTTAAGCTATAAATCAAATACCGTTGCTGTTTCTCGTTCAAAATTTCCGAAGCTACAAGACAATGAGTATTACTGGGCTGACTTAATGGGGGCTCAAGTACATAATCTTCAACAAGATTACCTTGGGGTCATTCAAGAGTTAGTCGACAATGGGGCTCAAACAGTTCTTGTTATTCAGGATGATCAAGAAAAAAAATACCTTATTCCATTTGTGGGCGTTTTCATCATTGACGTTGATTTGGAATCAGACATCAAGAAAGTTGTTGTTGATTGGCAAAAAGATTGGTAGGGAAACAAAACATGCGATTTGATGTCATTAGTATTTTTCCTGAGATGTTTCAAATCATTCATCAAGGTGGAGTAGTTGGGCGCGGTTTGCAACAACAACTATTTAGTTTAAATACCTGGAACCCAAGAGATTTTGCATCTGATCAACGCAAGACGGTTGATGACCGTGCTTATGGTGGTGGACCAGGAATGGTGATGATGGTGGAACCTCTTGAAAAAACAGTCAATGCGATTAAAAAAGACGTTCCAGAGCATGGTCCTGTCATTTTCTTATCACCTCAGGGTAAAACTTTTCATCAAGATTTAGCCAAAGATCTTTTGAAAAATCCCCAAATAACATTGATTTGTGGTCGATATGAGGCCGTTGATCAAAGATTTATTGAAAGAAATGTTGATTTGGAGATTAGTTTGGGTGATTTTGTGCTCTCTGGAGGCGAAATTGCTGCAATGGCCATAATTGATGCTATGGCTAGACTGCTACCGGGGGTGCTTGGTGACTCAAATTCTGCGATTCAAGATAGTTTCATGAATGGCTTATTGGATTGCCCACATTACACTCGTCCGGAAAATTATGATAATTTTCATGTTCCAGAGGTGCTTTTAAGTGGAAATCATGCCATAATAGAGGGCTGGCGTCGAAAAGAATCTTTATTGGCGACATTAAAGCGCAGGCCAGATTTAATCGAAACTGCGCGAAGAAATGGGTTGTTAAGTACCGAAGATGAAATGTTTTTGAGTCGAATTGGTTCTTAGCAGTTTTTAAAATTCGTATCCTCTTTCAGGTCCAATACAAAAATTGGGATAAACGCTGAAATGATGCATAAGGAGTTAAGATGAATCTCATCGCAAAAATTGAGCAAGAAGAAATTGCTCGCCTAACGGCAAACAAAGTTATTCCTGAATTCGCACCTGGCGATACACTTGTTGTAAACGTCAACGTGGTTGAAGGTAATCGTAAACGTGTACAGGCTTTTGAAGGTGTTGTGATTGCAAAACGTAATCGTGGCCTCAATTCAAGCTTTATCGTACGTAAAATTTCATCTGGTGAAGGTGTTGAAAGAACATTCCAAACCTACTCACCGCTTATCGCTAGTGTTGAAGTGAAGCGTAGAGGTGATGTACGTCGTGCGAAGCTCTATTATCTTCGTGAGCGTTCTGGTAAATCAGCACGTATTAAAGAGAAATTGGTTTCACGCAAAGTTAAAGAAGAAGCGGCAAGTTAATATAGTTGCTTCGATAGAAAAGCCAACCACTATCTGGTTGGCTTTTTTTATGAGTTTCACTGTATGATGAAAATATAAACATCATCAGTAAACTTAATTCATTCGAACATAAAACTCTACGCTTATAATCAATTTATGCAAAGACGCATTCCTAAGTTCGATCCGCAAATGGTTCCCATACAATTGGCCTCTTTAGATGCCCCTGCGGTGCCTTCAGATGTATTGAGTTCAGACGGTTTAAGAAACCGTTTTATACAAAGTAAAGCTTGGGAACCAGAAATCACAGATGAATCCAGAAAGTCCATTGAGTACAGTGAAGGTAAGGGAAAGCGCATTGCTGCGGTATTGATACCGATTGTTCAAAATGAAAATCATTTAAGTATTTTGTTGACCAAAAGGGCAGATCACTTAAATGATCATGCAGGTCAAATCAGTTTTCCGGGTGGTCGAAAAGAAGACACTGATTTAGATATTAAGCATACTGCACTACGTGAAGCGCATGAAGAAATTGGTTTAGCGCATCATTATGTAGAGCCTTTAGGTTTACTACCGGATTACTTTACGATTACTGGATATCAAGTTACGCCTGTCGTTGGTCTTGTTCAGTCAATCGATGAATTAAGTCCTGATCCCAATGAGGTGGCAGAAATTTTTGAAGTACCTTTAGCCTTTTTAATGAATCCTGCGAATCATCAAGTTAGGGAATGGCGTGGAGAAGATGGGTACAGAAAATTTTATGCAATGCCCTATGAGTCTAAATTTATTTGGGGTGCAACAGCGGGTATGTTAAGAAACCTATATCACTTTTTAAGAGCTTAAAAAATGACCTTTTTTTCAGTTTTATTAAGTCTGATGTTGGAGCAATATAGACCTGTCAATGAGAATCATTGGACTCAGAGATTGATGCGATATTGGATTGATAGGGTGCCTAATTATTGTGATACTGGTGAGATAACATCAGCGAAGGTTGCGATTATCGTTCTGATACTTCCCCCGGTATTACTCGTTTTAATGATTCACTTGTGGCTTATTTATCAATTACCTTTGTTGGCTCTTGCATGGAATATATTAATTGTTTATTCCTTTATGGGGTTTCGTCAATTTAGTTTCCACTATCGTAATATTCAGGTGGCTTTACAAGAACGCCGTATTGAAGATGCGAAAGAGGAGTTATCAAAGTGGGTAGGGCCTAGTCTTCAAACACAAACAATGACTGAAACTGATATCGTACGCCATACTTTGGAAAGGGCGATTTTGGCGGTTCATTCAAATGTCTTTGGAGTCTTCTTTGCATTTTTACTACCGATTGGTCCTGCAGGAGTGGTTTTATATCGTTTAACCCTCATGGCTGAGGAGCGTTGGAAATTTGGTATTGCCAGTCCTAAGCTTATTGAAATGATCCAGAAGTTTCGCTATGTCATTGATTGGCTTCCAACCAGGTTAACTGCCATTGGATTTACTATTGTTGGTAACTTTGAACAAGCTGCTTACGCATGGCGCTATCATCAACAAAAATGGGATACTCAATCTAAAGCAATTTTGATTGGCACTGGTGGTGGAGCTCTTGGAGTTCAGTTGGGTGAGCCTTTACCTCAAGTATCTAGTACGGAGGCTCTGCGACTAGCTGAAACTGGTGAGATACCTGTTCAAGAGATTGGCTTATTGCCAGTTCCTGCACACTTATCTTCTGGTGCAAGCTTGGTCTGGCGTGCAGTAGTCTTATGGATGATTCTTCTAGCAATGCTATCTATAGCAGTTTGGATTGGGCAAATTTAATTTTAATGCCCTTGCGTCTGTATGATTGCGTTTCGACTTTCATGCAGTAATTGATGAAAGAGCTGTACTCTAGATTGCGCAATATCACCTTTCTCTACAGCTTCAATAATGGCACAATGCGGTTCTTGTCGATGAGTGCAATTATGGTATTTACATGTACCAAGATATGGTCTAAATTCTGAAAAGGCATGTTGTAGTTCACTCTCTGATAGATGAGCTAATCCAAACTCCTGAAAACCAGGAGAGTCGATCAGAGCCCCTTGTAAATTATCTTTTAAGCCCCATTCAGGAAGATCATAGAAGCGACAAGCTGTAGTTGTATGTTTACCGGTATCTAATTTTGTGGAATGTTCACGTGTCTGAGCTACAGCACTTGGGATCCAGTAATTGAGTAGGGTTGATTTACCCATGCCGGATTGTCCGACTAATACAGAAACTTTACCTGCTAAAAATGGTTTTAAAGCATCTAGGCTAGATGAATTAAATTTGGCAGAGATTTCATGAACAGGTATTCCTAAATCTAAATAAGGCTTTAGTAACTCTCTTGCCTTTTCTAATTTATCACTGATATCTGTTTTGTTCAAAAGAATACGTAGTTCGATACCCTCATGATTTGCTGCAATAGCTGCACGGCCCAATAGATCTGGCGAGAAAGCTGGTTCTGTAGCTAATACTAATAAAATTTGATCTACATTAGCTGCTATTGATTTTGACCTAAATGCATCCGAACGAAACAATAGATTTTTTCGGGGCAATATTTTTTCAATAACAGCTTGGTTGGGAGATGTTATTTGTATCTCTAGTAAATCGCCAACAGCAACTTCGTGTTTTTTTCCGCGGGATTTAACCTCAATTAAATCTGGGTGGTTTGGATTTTTATCCAAAGGTCTTGCTAAATAATTTCTGCCAAAAGAAGCAATTAAAAGTGCTTTTAAACAGTCATTTAGCAAGATTTTTTCCCATATTAAGTTTGTGAGTTCGCTAGTTGACTCAAGTGAGCGATTCTAATTGGAGCGGGTGGGTGTGAATCATAAAATGCAGAATATAAGTGATCTGGCGTTAATGTAGCTGCGTTATCTTGATATAGCTTAATAAGTGCTGAAATCAAATGCTGTGCATTTGTTTTTTCTGCTGCAAAAGCGTCAGCTTCAAACTCATGTTTTCTTGATAGAAGGCTACCAACTGGTGTAATGAAGTATGTGAAAACTGGGATCACTAGCATGAATAATGAAAGAGCTAAACCTGCATTATTTCCATCAATTTCTGGGAACACACCTAGACTCTCATAGAACCACAGTTGCTGGGAGAGCCAACCTAATAATGCAAGACCGAGTAGGCTCATTACAAAAGTCATGATCATTCTTTTACGAACGTGATTTTTCTTAAAATGACCGAGCTCATGGGCTAATACTGCTTCAATCTCACTCGGGCTTAATTTTTCAATGAGCGTATCAAAAAATACGATACGTTTATTTTTTCCAATACCTGTAAAGTAGGCGTTACCATGTGCACTTCTTTTACTGCCATCCATCACGAATAGTCCCTTACTTACAAAGCCACAACGGTCAAGAAGTGATTGGATTGAGTTCTTGAGTGGACCTTCTTCTAATGGTTTAAATTTGTTGAATAGAGGCATGATAAGAACGGGTGCGATCCATGTGGCTAGAACGATAAAAGCCACTAAAAATAGCCACGCATATAACCACCAAAAATTTCCTGCTTCTTGCATGAGTGAGAGAACTACCCAAAGGAGTGGTACACCAATTAAAAGACCGATGATAGAGCTCTTTAAAAAGTCCATCCAGAATAAACTCTGCGTCATTCTGTTAAAGCCAAATTTTTGTTCTAGTCGAAATTGTTTGTACCAAGAAAAAGGTAAATCAATAAGGCTTGATAAAAAACTAATTGAAAGTATTAGAGCAATTTGTTGCCAAACTCCTGGATTAAAAATCTCAAGAAGTTCTTTATGAATCACAAATAAAAAACCTAAAAGCGTTAAAGCTATTAATAGGCTTTGAGAAAAAACAGCTTCTAGACAAGAAATTTTTAATTTTGAAACGGTGTAATTAGCTGCCTTTTGATGGTCTGCCAAACTGATTGTTTGTTCAAAGCCTTTGGGGACCGTATCTGCATTTTTTCGGGCAGACTGAATTTGTCTTTGAGCGAGGAAAAACTGAGTAAAAAGACCCAGTAATAAAAAAGCGAGGAAAATATAAGTAAATGTCATTTGTTAATTATAGAAGCGAGAGAAGATTTGAACACAGAACTTAAAAAAGACCGTTTAGTTTGGTTGGATATGGAAATGAGTGGACTGGATCCTGAAAAAGAAAGGATTCTTGAATTAGCAATGGTGATCACTGATGGAGAGTTGAATATTATTGCTGAAAGCCCTGTTTTAGTGATTCATCAAGAAAAATCCTTGTTAGATTCCATGGATGCTTGGAATCAAGGAACACATGGTAAATCTGGCTTGATTGACAAAGTTTTAGCTTCAGAAACTACAGAAGCTCAAGCTGAGGCAATATGTTTAGCATTTTTAGCTCAGCACGTAAAGTCTGGCATTTCACCAATGTGTGGCAACACGATTCATCAAGACCGTCGTTTTATGTCTCGTTATATGCCTAAATTAGAAGCTTATTTTCATTATCGAAATATTGATGTTTCTACAGTCAAAGAGCTATGTAAGCGTTGGCAACCGGATGTTGCTAAAAACTTTACAAAAAAACAAGCGCATACAGCGTATGCAGACATTATTGAATCTATCGAAGAGTTACGCTACTACAGAGATAACTTTTTTCGGAGCCCGCATAGCTGAATGCATTTTATGAAATCACGATTTAGGCTTTAAAGCTGACTTAGGTCTAAATGCTTTAATTACTGTTTCGTTGGTTTCAATATATGGACCGCCTATGAGGTCTATACAGTAGGGTATGGCAGCGAATATACCTGAGGCTAGCACTTTTCCTTCCGCATCTTTAAGACCCTCTAAGGTTTCCGAGATGGCTTTTGGTTGGCCTGGCAGATTAACGATTAAAGCGCTATGCCCTTCAATTTCTCTTAAAGCGCCTACTTGGCGGGATAGGATTGCTGTAGGAACAAAACGCAGGCTGATTTGGCGCATTTGTTCGCCAAATCCTGGCATTTCTCGGGTTGCAGCTGCTAGGGTGGCTTCAGGAGTAACGTCTCGTCTTGATGGTCCTGTACCACCGGTAGTCAAAATCAAATGGCAGTGCTCTTGATCAACTAGTTCAATGAGTGTTTGGGTGATTACATCTTTTTCATCGGCGATCAGTCTTGTAGTGACCGTAAAAGGTGAGGCAATTGCACCTTTTAACCAGTCTTGGAGTGCTGGAATACCTAGATCTTGATAGACACCAGAAGAAGCTCTATCAGAAATTGAAACGAGACCAATTTTTAAATGTGTTGTGTTTAATTCAGAAATTTGAGTATTTGACATAGTTAATTTGAAATTTAATACAAATAATCGCTATGATAAGGGAATGACAAATAAAATTTTTACATATTCAGCTTTTGAATTTCAAGAAATCGTTCAAGATGCTTTAAATCAAGCCCTTAAATTAGGTGCCAGTGATGCCGCTGCAGAGGTTTCAGAGGGGCATGGACTATCTGTTTCTGTTCGCAAAGGCGAGGTAGAGACGATTGAGCGAAGTGTTGATAAATCCATGGGTATTAGTGTTTATATTGGGCATCAGCGCGGAAACGCTAGCACCAGTGATTTTTCAAAAGAAGCCATTGAACGCACCATTCAAGCTGCCTATGATATTGCGCGTTATACAGCACCTGATCCATTCTCGGGTCTTGCTGAAGAGGAATTACTAGAGAAGAATCCTAAGGATTTAGATTTATATCATCCATGGGATTTGTCTGTTGAGGATGCGATTCAAATTACGAAGCGTGCTGAAGCAGCAGCCTTTTCTGTCAGTTCTTTAATTACCAATAGTGATGGTGCTTCAGTTGCTGCTAATCAAAGCCATTTCCAAATGGGTACTACAAGGGGATTTTTGGGCGGTTACCCATTCTCACGTCATTACATTTCATGTGCTCCGATTGCTAGTGAGTCTCGTCGCAAAGGTGCGCCAATGCAAAGAGATGATTGGTATTCTTCTTCTAGGATGTCTAATGAACTTGCAGATCCTGAAGCGATTGGCCGATATGCAGCTCAAAGAGCTTTGTCTAGAATTGGTGCAAGATCTATACCAACGCAAAAATGCCCTGTTATTTTTGAGGCTCCGGTTGCCATAGGATTAATGGGAGCCTTTGTACAGGCTGTATCTGGGGGATCCTTATATCGCCGTTCCAGTTTTTTGTTGGATAGTTTAGGTCAACAAATTTTCCCAAGTGATATTGAGATTGATGAAGATCCGCATCGCTTACGTCAGGGTGGCAGTACTCCTTTTGATGATGAAGGTGTTAAGACCTCTCCAAGAAAAGTAGTTGCATCAGGAGTTGTGCAAGGTTATTTTCTTTCGACCTATTCTGCTCGAAAGTTAGGCATGAAAACCACTGGTAATTCTGGTGGGGCACATCATTTAAAAATGACTAGTAGTAAGACAGCTATAGGCGACGACCTATCTGCTTTAGCAAGAAAGATGTGGCGCGGTTTTCTTGTTACAGAATTGATGGGGCAGGGGGTTAATTATGTGACTGGAGATTATTCTCGAGGCGCATTTGGGTATTGGGTAGAAAATGGTGTGATCCAACATCCAGTTGAGGGAGTTACGATTGCAGGTAATTTAAAGCAAATGTTCATGGATATAGAGTCGATTGGATCTGATGTGATAGTTCGAGGAACGAAGGAAACAGGATCCATTTTGATTCGAGAAATGATGATTGGCGGAAATTAATTTAAAAGTGACGAACCAGAATTTAATTGCAGCACATCAAAAAGGGCTAGAGGGGAATCAGTTTTTTGAAAAAGCAGAATATGTCCGCGCAATCGCAGCATATCAAGAGGCACTTCAATTACATCCTGAATACCCTGAGATTTACTTTAACCTAGGCCTTGCTTATCAAGCACTTTTTCAATTTGAAATTGCTGTTTTACAGTTTGAGCAAGCGATTCAAATCAATCCTAATTACGTAGATGCTTATATTCAGCGCGGTAATGTTCTAAGAGATTTACAACAATTACAACTTGCAAAATTAAGTTATGAGACGGCTTTAAGCATTGATGAAAGATCTACTCAAGCACTCAATAATTTAGGGGTTGTTCATTACGAATTACGTCAGATACCTGAGGCAATAATATTTTTTCAACGTGCAATTAAGCTTGATGAGAATCATATCAATGCACATTGGGGTTTAAGTCTTTGTTACTTGCTTATGGGGCAGTTTGATCAAGGGTGGCAAGAATTCGAATGGCGACTTAAAGATCAAGAATTTACCCTTAAAACATTCCCTCATGAATATGAACAATATTTATGGAAAAAGGGGGATCAAATTGCAGGTAAAACGATTTTATTGATGGCAGAGCAAGGGCTTGGAGATACGATTCAATTTTGTCGATTTGCAAAAGCGCTCAAGTCTTTAGATGTGAAAGTTGTTCTACAAGTGCCTCAAGTTCTAGTTAAGCTATTGCGTTGTGTAGAAGGTGTTGATCAAGTCATCAGTGATCATGAAAGTGCTCAAGATATTGATTTAGTTATTCCATTGATGAGCTTGCCACATCGACTAGATTTAAAAGAGCATCATTTAGGCTTTGACTCACCTTACATATCTATACCTAAAAATGAAAACATTACTTCAATACAACAAGAGGAATCAAAAAAAATAAAAGTTGGTTTGGTATGGCAAGGGGGGATAAGGGCATCTTTACCTTCCTCGTGGGCCACTCATCAGCGACGAAATATTCCTCTAGAGATGTATACACAATTCGAAAATCCTCAAATAGATTTTTATAGTTTGCAAAAGGGTACTCAAGCAATACAAGAGTTGATTGAGTTAAAGAAAAGTCAGTCCAGTTTTATCGTTCGCGAGAGTTCTTTTGATGATTTTTTTGACACTGCAAAGATTGTCAACGAATTAGATTTAGTCATTACTGTTGATACTGCTGTAGCCCATTTAGCTGCTGCAATGGGTAAGCCTGTTTGGATAATAAACCGATTTGATGCATGTTGGCGTTGGTTATTGAGTCGGCACGATACACCTTGGTACCCAAGCGTTAGATTATATTTCCAGACAACTCCAGGGGATTGGCAAACAGTTATTGATGATGTGAAAAGAGACTTACAGCAGTTTATTTCCGGGAATAGGTAACGAAGGTATGTGCCGGGAATTCTTTTCCGGGGTTTTTAGGGTCAGGTGCTGACGGGTGTTCTTCTAAGTTGGTGATTTGCCAATCTTCCTCATCAAATTCAGGAAAGTAAGCATCTCCAGCAACATCAATTTGAACTTCAGTAATCAGCATTTCATCTGCGAGCTCAATGGCTTGTTGGTAGATGTTTGCTCCGCCAATAATAAAAACTTTTTCGGAGTTCTCACAGGCGGTGATGGCCTCTTCTAGAGAGGAAAATGATTCAGCCGATTCTAGTGAGAGATTGGGTGTTCGGCTGATAACAATGTTTCTGCGTTCTGGGAGTGCACGACCTAAAGAGTCCCAAGTTTTTCTTCCCATAATGATAGGGTGACCCGAGGTATGCTTTTTAAAATGTTGTAGGTCCGCAGGAAGGCGCCATGGAAGCTCATTGTTTCTGCCGATGACACCTTCAGTTGAGCGCGCAACGATGATAGTTATTTTCATGCAATTAGATAGCTACTGGAGCCTTAATTGCAGGGTGGCAAACGTAATCGATGACCTCAAAATCTTCAAATTCATAATCAAAGATACTTGCTGGATGGCGCTTGATATGAAGTTTAGGAAGTGGGTAAGGGGTTCTAGAGAGTTGTAAATTAACTTGCTCAAGATGGTTTAGATATAAATGGCAATCACCACCAGTCCAAACAAAATCACCAACCTCAAGACCGGTTTGTTGGGCGACCATATGAGTTAGTAGAGCGTAGCTTGCTATATTAAACGGCACGCCAAGGAAGATATCAGCACTGCGTTGATATAGTTGGCAAGATAATTTTCCATCCGCTACATAGAATTGAAAGAACGCGTGACATGGAGCTAATGCCATGGATGGAATATCGGCGACATTCCATGCAGAGACAATGATTCTTCTAGAATCAGGAGTTTTCTTAATTTGATCGATGATTTGGCTGATTTGATCAATATGCTCTCCTGATGGAGTAGGCCATGATCGCCATTGATATCCATAAATAGGTCCAAGTTCACCGTTTGGTTGTGCCCATTCATTCCATATGGAGACACCGCGTTCAGTCAGCCAGTTATTGTTTGTATTTCCTTGAAGAAACCAAAGTAGTTCATAGATGATTGACTTTAAATGCAGTTTTTTGGTTGTGACCATAGGAAAGCCTTTGGCCAGATCAAAACGCATTTGATGACCGAAAACTGAAAGAGTTCCAGTTCCAGTTCTATCTGTTTTTTTGACGCCATTGTCTAAGACATGGCGCATCATATTTAAATAAGAATCCATGCTTTTATTTTAGGCGAAAATAAGACTTTGGCGGCAAATTATGGATTTTTTTTATTCGAATTATTTCGAATCCGCATACCGATACCGAGGATAAATGCCAAACTGACAGCCATCAGAATGAATTCATTATATGGGTGGAGGATTTCATTAAACCAAGGCTCTAGGAGTTTTTCATGAGAAATCATCTTTACGCCTGTGATGATCAAAACAGCGCCACCAACATAAATTAGCCAAGTATATTTTTTCAGCAAGCCTAAGACTAATTGGCTACCGAAAACGACGATAGGGATGCTGATGAGTAGACCTGCGACGACTAGATAAATGTTTCCTTCGGAGGCTCCAGCAACAGCTAGAACGTTATCTATACCCATGACGGCATCAGCAATAATGATTGTTCGCATAGCAGCCCAAAAACTAGAGTCTTTAGACTCTGCATGATCCTCACTATCGTCTGTGATTAATTGATAGGCGATATAAAGCAGTGCAAGACCACCAACAGCACTTAGACCAGGTATTTTCAAAAGTTGAACAGCTAGGATGGTCATCAGTGTCCGAATGACAATTGCGCCAACGGTTCCCCACATAATTGCTTTTCGTTGCAGGTTTTGTGGAAGATTTTTAGTTGCTAAGGCAATCAGAATTGCATTATCACCTGCTAAAACAAGGTCAATAATGATGATTGCAATTAAATTATCAATGAGTGTGGCGTATTCGATAGGCATATCAATACATTACACTAGAAGTGTTGCAACTTGATATGAAAGACCCTATTTCTTAGTCGAAAGTAGGGGTTTCAACTCCAAGAACTTTATGAAGTTTTGGTGAAGTTGTAGTGTATTGAAGGTGTACTTTTTTATCAGGGTACATATATTCTTTAGCCGCAAAAGCAGCGAGAGCTGCTTCATGAAATCCTGAAAGAATCAGTTTCTTTTTACCAGGATAGGTATTAATATCACCTACAGCATATATTCCAGGAATATTCGTTGCAAACTTTTCAGTATCAACCACTAATTGCTTACGTTCGATATCTAAACCCCATTCGGCTATTGGACCCAATTTTGGGGATAGGCCAAAGAAGACTAAAAGCATATCTAAAGGAATTCTGCGGGTTACTCCGTCAGCGCCAGTAACTTTAATTTCTTTTAAAGTTCCGTCAGACTCTTCAAAGCCGGTAATTTGTCCGACTTCAAATTGCATCTCATATTCTGCACAGAGGTCTTTCATTTTTGCCACAGATGCGGGAGCAGCTTTGAAACCATCTCTTCGATGAATCAAAATGACACTTTCAGCTTTACCTACAAAATTCAGTGCCCAATCGAGCGCTGAATCTCCGCCACCACAAATAACGATATTTTTATTATGGAAAAGTTCAGGATTTTTTACTCTATAGAAAAGCTGTTTATTTTCGAATTGCTCGATACCATCAACCTTAATCGTTCTAGGTTGGAATGAGCCAACGCCTGCAGCGATAAAAATAGTTTTGGTAAGAAAACGGGTGTCTTTTGAGGTTACAACAAGAAAACGACCATCATCTTGTTTAGAGACTTCAACGACTTCCTGACCTAAATGGAATGTCGGATTGAATGGTTCAATTTGCTTAAGAAGGTTATCAGTTAACTCTTGTCCGGTACAAACAGGTACTGCTGGAATATCGTAAATAGGTTTATCCGGATAGAGCTCTACGCATTGACCGCCCACAACTGGGAGTGAGTCTATGACATGCGTATTAATTTCAAGTAAGCCTAATTCAAAAACCTGAAATAGCCCTACAGGACCGGCTCCAACGATTACAGCTTCTGTTTCAATCAATGTTTCTGAAGAAAGTGGGTCTAATACTGACACGAAAAATATTCCTATTTATTTTGAAGAATTAACGAACTAGATGATCAATTTTATTTTTCACATCTTTCCATTCTTCGGCTTCAGGCAGGGAACCTTTTGACTTAGTAATTGATTTCCATGAGCGTGATAATTCAGTATTGATTTGAATAAACTGTTGTTGATCACCAGGGACATCGTCTTCGGCATAAATTGCATTTACTGGGCACTCCGGAACGCAAACAGCGCAATCAATGCATTCATCAGGATCAATGACCAAAAAGTTAGGGCCTTCGCGAAAACAGTCTACGGGACACACATCTACACAGTCAGTGTATTTACATTTAATGCAGGATTCTGTAACAACGTAAGTCATGGTCTTTAAAAGTGAGCTGAAAATATCATTTTAACGTATAAATGACTTGATATTCATTCACTTAGAGAGATTGTTTATATTTTTACGATATAAGCATATATTTTTATTCAACCAAGCTCCATACTTTACAATCAAATTTTTGTAATATTGAGACAAATTTCATGACATCCAATCTAAAAAAACCGAGAATTTTGGTAGCACGCCAAATATTTCCAGAGGGTCTAGAGCGCTTGCAATCTATTGCAGAAGTCGAATACAACGACCAAGCAATGCCATTATCGATTGACCAATTAAGCAAAGCCTTATCCGATAAAGATGGTGCTTTAGTTACTGGTAGTGAAAAGATAGACGGCGTCACTTTATCTCAATCTCAGCATTTAAAAATTGTTTCCAATATTGCTGTTGGGTTTAATAACTTTGATATCGATTTTTTAAGTCAAAAGGGTATTCTTGCGACAAATACTCCTGAGGTATTAACGGATACAACGGCTGATATGGGTTTTATGCTGCTCATGGCTGCAGCAAGAAGACTTTCCGAGAGTGAACATTGGTTACGAGCTGGTCATTGGAAAAATTGGTCACTAGGAGGAATGATGGGGGTAGATGTGCACCATTCCACTATTGGCATTATGGGAATGGGGCGCATTGGGCAAGCGATAGCCAAACGAGCATTAGCTTTTGGTATGAATGTTATTTACTACAATCGTCGCAGACTGCCTGAGGATATTGAAAAAGAATGCCAAGCTACTTACGTCAGTAAAGAAGAGCTCTTAAAACAAGCTGATCATGTCATGCTTGTTATGCCTTACACAGCAGAAAATCATCATTTTATTGGAGCTAAAGAATTATCCTTGATGAAGCCAAGTGCCACCTTAGTTAATATTGCTAGGGGCGGGATTGTGGATGAGAATGCTTTAATACAGGCGCTCAAAAATAATCAAATCTTTTCGGCTGGATTAGATGTTTATGAAGGTGAGCCAAACATTAATCCTGGCTTATTAGAAGTGCCAAACATAGTTCTAGCACCTCACATTGGGAGTGCAACTAGAAAGACGCGCTTAGCGATGATGCATTTAGCAATTGATAATTTAATCATGGGATTACAAGGTCACAGACCTACAAATTTGATTAATTCGGAGATTTGGAAAACGAGTTAATCGTTTTCTGGGATTTCTTTCAGGTCTAGTTCTATACCGCCAAATTTATCTGCTACCCAGTTGTAGACTTTGCAAGCTAACCAGAGGATTGCAAAACCGAAGATAGCATTTAAAAAAACTCCGTATAAAACAACAAAAAGTGGAATCTCACCGTACCTTAAATAGGCATCAATAAAGAAAAGACCTATAACTGGTAAGGAAAAGCACATATAAACCAATACAAGGGTTTTAGCAGTGTGCATAGGATCTACGGAGATGATTTCTCTTTTACTGCTTGACATGAATTTTTAACAAATTAAGTGGAATAAAAAGAGATTATATTAGATTCAGTTAGTGAATGCAGAGATGTCGACGGATTGTCCATGTTCAAATGAACTCTTATCTGCAGGAAGAAGGATAAGGCAATCTGCTTCGCTCATGGAACGTAAAATACCTGAACCTTGATGACCATGGGGCTTGACCCATAGCTCATTTGAATTATTTCTATAGAGAATACCTCGTAGAAATTCAGTTCTGCCTAATTTTTTATGGAACGCGCCATCCAACTTAGCGCTATAAGTATTGCTTAAATGATTAGCGCCATTCATGAACAATAAAATATCTTGAACAAATTGATAAAAAGTAACCATAACAGCAACTGGGTTTCCAGGTAAACCGAACAAAACAGCTTCTTTATCTTTGTTTTTAATTTTTCCAAAGGCCATTGGACGACCGGGTTTGATTGCTAGGGTCCAAAATGCAACATCACCTAATTCACGCATAATTTTTTTGGTGAAGTCTGCTTCTCCAACGGATACTCCACCTGATGTAATGATGGCATCTGCATGCAGTGATGCATAAGTAAAAGCATCTTTCAGTGCATCGGGATTATCTCGGATGATTCCAAGGTCTAGTAAATTAAAGCCTAATTGAGACAGCATACCTAAAAGAGTGTAGCGGTTACTGTCGTACAAGGTACCTTCTTTTAGGGCTTCACCGAGTGGGGTAACTTCATCTCCAGTTGAGAAGTAAGCAACTGTAATTTTCTTTTTAACACTGACAGTTGGAAAACCCAAAGAAGCTATCAAGCCAAGATCACTAGGTCTTAGAATACGGCCTTCCTGAAGAACGACATCACCAACTTTAAGGTCTTCGCCTTGCTTTCTAAAATTTTCACCAGCTCGGATTTTTGATGAATCAAATTCGATACTATCTTCATTGATACTTACAAATTCTTGAGGCACCACAGTATCACAGCAGTTGGGCATTAATGCGCCGGTCATGATTCGTAGGCAGTTCTTGCTTGCTTGAAAGTTGTTAATAATCTCTTGGTCTAAGGCTTGACCTGCTAACTGTTTGCCAATCATTTTTAAAGAAATTGTTGAACTCGTTTGCAACACGCTTGAATCAATTGCATAGCCATCCATTGCAGAGTTATTAGCAAATGGCACATTCATATTGGCAATAATTGGTTTAGATAAGATTCTTCCTAAAGCATTTTCAAGTGGGATAATTTCTTCGTTTAGTTCCAAGCGAAAATCATTTGTATAGGAGCGCATAAACTCTTTAGCGCTTTCTATTTGCAATGCATTTGGATTAAATAAATCTGTGCCTCGTTGGCTTTGCCAATTCTCTTGAAAAAGTGATGTCTGTGGAAATGATTGCTTCACTTTAAGCGGCTTTCGATTTGCGTTAAATCATCAATCGTATTGATATTAGCAAATGCTTCGTCATTATCAAACAAAACTTCCACATAACGGAGTTGATGAAACCATCGATCAATTTTTCTTTCACCTTGATCTAAAAAATCTGTAAGTTGCTTGAGTAATCCATTACGTAATAAGCAAAACACCGGGTGTGAAAACTTCTGACCTTCCAGATTCTGGGTTACGACATAGCTTACATCCGCATTTTCTTTTTCGATAGCTTCATACAATTGTTTCACCAAATCTTCAGGAAATCGAGGTGAGTCACAAGGTATAACTGCTAAGAAAGGTGAAGCGCAATTTTTAAGTCCAACATGAAAGCCAGCTAGGGGACCTGAAAAATTTAAATAGGAATCTGGATATACTGGCAAGCCTGATTGCTCATATGTTTCAATGTTGCGATTAGCGTTAATCATTAGATGACCAACTTGTGGACCAAGTCTATCGATGCCATGTTGGAATAAAGGTTTTTTATGAAGTTCAATAAGCCCTTTATCTTTACCACCCATTCTTTGGGCTTGTCCGCCGCAAAGTATTAGACCTTCTACAAGAGAAACATCCATCATCAACCTCCGATATAAGACATTTCTACTTTAGGATGATGAATCTGCCCTTGTTGAATTTTTGTTCTTAGTTCAGAGTAGCGATCATCACGTTTATTCCACAGATTTGAAATTGCATTAGCGATGGTTAAATCAGATGCCTCTGATCTTAAAAGACTCTTTAAGTCATAGCCTTGTGAAGCGAAAAGGCAGAGGAATAGTTTGCCTTCCATGGATATTCGGGCTCTAGTACAAGAGTGACAAAAGGTTTGAGTAACACTAGAGATAACACCAATTTCACCACTTCCGTCTTGGAATGCCCATCTTTGAGCTACTTCGCCTAAATAATCTGGATCTATAGCTGTTAATGGAAACTCTTCATTGATGATTTGAACAACTTCTCGAGATGGAAGTACTTCGTCCATCTTCCAACCATTGGTATTACCAACATCCATGTATTCAATAAATCTGACAATCACACCAGAGTTATGAAAATGGCGGACCATCGGAATAATTTCCTGGTCATTGATACCTTTTTTTACAACCATATTGATTTTTATTGATTCGAATCCAACTTTCTGAGCGGCATCAATACTATCCAAAACATCTTTTACAGGATAGTCAACATCATTCATTTTTTTGAAAGTTTCATCATGAATTCCATCCAAGCTGATGGTGATTCGTTTAAGTCCAGCATCTTTAAGAGCTTGGGCCTTCTTTTTTAATAGGCTACCGTTTGTGGTTAAAGTTAGATCGATTGGGTTGTTGTGAATGGTATTGAGCTCTGAGAGCATTGCAATGAGTTCTTCAATGCCTTTTCTTAAAAGGGGTTCACCGCCAGTGAGACGAAGTTTTTTAACGCCATGTGAGATGAATATCTTTGCAACTCTTGTGATTTCCTCAAAACTTAATAATTCTTTTTGACCTAAGTAGTTGTAGTTATTGGTAAAGATTTCCTTAGGCATACAGTAAGGACAACGAAAATTACAACGATCCGTCACTGATATTCTTAAGTCTTGTAAGGGGCGCTGCAATGTGTCGAGCACAACCCCTGTCGGTTGATTCAGGACATCAGGAATCAATGCAGGGGAAGTTTTACTCTGTAGTGCTTCCAGAGAAGTAATTGGGATGATCGTATTCATTCCAATAAAGTCCTCGGTTTAATGAACTACGCGCTCATGACCACCTGTTTCAACTAATATCATTGGTCCTTCTAGAGGCGGTTGAGCAGGTTTAGGCTCTCTAGGTACATGAACTGGTTTTGGTTGGCTTTCAATTTGACGCAGAACGTCTTGATATTTTTGAGGATCTGTATCAACCCAAACTAGCCCAACATTAGAAAGAACTGCTTCCAATGGTTCACGCTCAAGAGCTTGAAGAGCGACAGTCGGCAGAGTAGGTGGTGCTTTAGGAGGAACGACGATTGGTGCTGAAACCTCTTTAGCCACAGGCTTTTCAACTACAGGCGCAGGGGTTGCTTGGTTTGTAAGCGCTTGAGCTTGTGCTGTTTCAGTATTATTAGAGATAGCGTCATCTTGAGTAAATAGCTCTTGAGTAGTCTCAATATTTTTTTCAGCTTTATCTCCACGATCTTTATTACGGTTACGATTACGACGATTTCTAGAACGACGTTTTTCTTCGCTCGCTTCTTTATTCTCTGATGATGGGGTATCGGTATCAGCTGCTTTAGGGCTTACTTGATCATTTGTTTTGTCGCTCTCAGGACGAGGGCCTTTTCCACGACGTTGCTTTGTTTGCTGCTCATTCGGGCTTGCAGAAACTTCTTGTTTATTCTCTGATGGAGTAATTCCAGCTTCAGCAGAACGGGTCTTCTCAGGACGATCTCGCCTTTGAGCATGTTTTTTATTCGGGCGATGTTGGTGCTTAGGTTTTTCTTGAACAACTGGCGCTGGTGCTGGTGGAGTTGGACTAGATCCAAAGAGGCGCTTGAGAAAGCCTATGATACCTGTACCATCTTTAGATGGAAGCTCGCTAGTTGTTTTAGCCACTTCAGCACGTTGATTGATAGGTGCTGGTTGGCTTGGAGTAATTCCTCTAACAGCTGCCACTTGGCGAGGTTTAATTTCACCTTCGCTTTTACTGACGATAGTGTCTTCTTCCATTTCTTTTGCTGCTTCTTCAGCAATGGAATAACTTGCTTTGTTTTGATCAAGGCGTGGATCATCATGACGCAAGCGTTCAAGTTTGTAATGAGGTGTTTCTAAATACTTATTCGGTATTAATAAAACATTTACTTTTGATCTTGCTTCGATTTTGATCACTTCAGATCGTTTTTCATTCAAGAGGAAAGCTGCGACGTCGACTGGCACTTGGCAGTGAATCGCTGCAGTATTTTCTTTCATACTTTCTTCTTGGATAATTCTTAATACTTGGAGAGCTGAAGATTCAGTATCGCGGATATGGCCTGTACCTGTACAACGTGGGCAAGTGATGTGACTGCCTTCAGATAATGCAGGACGGAGTCTTTGTCTTGAAAGTTCTAACAAGCCAAATTTTGAAATTTTTCCTGTTTGAACTCTAGCTCTATCATGTCGAAGAGCGTCTTTAATACGATTTTCAACATCTTTTTGGCTTTTGGTTGATTCCATATCAATGAAATCGATAACGATTAAGCCACCTAAATCTCGGAGACGCATTTGACGAGCGATTTCATCTGCTGCCTCAAGATTTGTTCTTGTAGCAGTTTCTTCAATATCAGACCCGCGGGTTGCACGAGCTGAGTTGACGTCCACAGATACCAATGCTTCTGTATGGTCGATAACAATTGCGCCGCCAGATGGGAGATTTACAGTTCTTGAATAAGCCGTTTCGATTTGGTGTTCGATTTGAAAACGGGAAAATAAAGGAACATCTTCTTTATAGCGTTTTACTTTTGGCATATTGTCAGGCATAACAACTGACATAAATGCTTGAGCTTGTTCAAAAATATCATCTGTATCGATGAGGATTTCGCCGATATCCGGCTGGAAATAATCACGAATAGCACGGATGACTAGGCTGGATTCTAGATAGATTAATAGTGGAGCTTGATTGGATTTTGCTGCTGAGTCAATGGCTGACCATAATTGCATTAAATAGCTAAGATCCCATTGAAGTTCTTCAGTATCTCTACCGATACCAGCAGTTCGTGCAATGATACTCATACCTTCTGGGATTTCTAAGCCTGCCATTGCCTCACGAAGTTCTTGACGATCTTCACCTTCAATTCGGCGAGATACACCACCTCCGCGAGGATTATTAGGCATTAATACCAAATATCTTCCTGCGAGAGATATAAAACTTGTTAGAGCAGCACCTTTATTACCACGTTCTTCTTTTTCGACTTGAACGATAATTTCTTGTCCCTCTTTAAGGGCATCTTTAATCGTTGCTTTTTTTACATCAATTCCTTCAGCAAAGTAAGCGCGTGAAACTTCTTTGAAAGGTAAAAAACCATGACGCTCTTCACCATAATTAACAAAACATGCTTCCAAAGATGGTTCTATTCTAGTAATAACACCTTTGTAAATATTTCCTTTGCGTTGTTCACGACCAGCTGATTCAATATCAAGATCAACTAATTTTTGGCCATCTACGATGGCTACACGAAGTTCTTCTTGTTGTGTGGCATTAAATAACATTCTTTTCATAACAGTTTCCTTTTCAGAAAGCGCTAGTGCAAAGAAGATTAAACAGTGCGAAGAAAGGGCTAAAAAGTTTTGCCAAAAAGGATATATTTAATATCCAAAATTCTTTTATATTTAATAACTTACGATTATTAAATTTATTACTTCGCATGCTCGCTAGGACACTGGGGGTCTCTAAGCGTTCATAAAAATTTCTGTCAATCTCAACTATTGCTCAACAAGAGCTTTCAATAAATGCTCCTCATTTCCACAAGGGGGGAGCTACCTTGGGGAATTTGCCTTCCCTAGCTATAATTAGTACTTAAAATGCAAAACTGGATTGGAATCTTCTGGTTTGTCACGTTGCAAACACAGTTTTACTGTCGTACTAATGCCGATTATATTGCAAAGTACCTGTTTTTAGTAGAACTCCTAGATTTATATAGAAATATTTATTAAAAAGTCACTTAATGTCCCAACCTAGTATTAGTCAGGTCATCATCACTCCAGAAGAAGAAGGTCAGAGATTAGACAACTTTCTCTTAAAGTGGGCCAAAGGTGTACCTAAAAGCCATATTTACAGAATTATTCGATCAGGTGAAGTTCGGGTTAATAAAAAGCGAGCAACGGTCACTACTCGGATCGTAGCTGGGGACGTATTAAGAATACCTCCTATTCGTATTTCACAAAGTGAAAACCAATCTCATAGTACAGAAAAAGAATTTGCTGCCAATAAAATTAATCATCAATTACCAATCTTATTTGAAGATGCGAGTTTATTGATTGTTAATAAGCCTTCTGGTTTAGCTGTTCATGGTGGGTCAGGGGTATCTTTGGGTTTAATTGAAGCTTTACGTCTTGCTAGACCTGATTTGCGCTTTTTAGAGTTAGTACATCGTTTAGATCGTGACACCTCGGGTGTTTTGATGCTGGCTAAAAAAAGAAGTGCTTTGACTTATTTGCATGAAGAGATTCGTGAAAGTCGGGTTGATAAAAGGTACATTTTGGTGGCGCATGGAGAATTTAAAGGTGGTTTAGGTCATGTCCCCCTTAAATTTCCTTTACACAAGTATTTATTACCAAATGGTGAGCGGCGGGTAAAAGTAGAAAATCATGGTCAAGAGAGTTACACCATCATCAAAAATCTTGGTCAATCTAGTTTAGGTGAGTGTTTTGTTGCTGAAGCAATCCTAAAGACAGGTCGAACCCATCAAATTAGGGTACATCTCCAGCATATAGGGCATCCTATTTTAGGGGATGATAAGTATGGGGATGCTGATTTAGATAAAAAAATTGGAGCAAAACGACTTATGCTTCATGCTCATAGATTAAGCTTTATGCATCCAGTGACCCAAGAAAAAATTCAAATTGAAGCTCCATTACCGGGAGGATTTTCTCTTGCAACAAACAAGGTATCTAAAGAAATAAGAAAAAATGAAGAATAAAGAATTGCAATTTGAGCTTATTGTCTGGGATTGGGATGGAACTATTATGAATTCCACCCCAACGATTGTGGACTGCATGCAAAAAGCATGTGCAGATTTGGATATGGATATCCCTGATGAACGATTGGCAAGTCATGTCATCGGGTTGGGATTGCAAGAGTCAATTAAGATCATCTTGCCTAAGTTAGATCCAGGCGAATATCCATTAGTACTTGAGCGGTTTCGACACTATTATTTAAGCCAAGACCACGAATTGATATTGTTTCATGGCATTCGAGAGCTTTTGGATGATTTAAAAGAAAAAGGACATTTGCTTGCAGTAGCGACAGGAAAACCTCGCCATGGCCTAGATAGGACTTTGAATTTGCACGGATTGCAGAACTTTTTTCATGATACAAAAACTGCTGATCAAACAAGAGCAAAACCTCATCCGCAAATGCTTTTAGAACTCATTGAAAGATGGGGGATACCTAATCAGAAAGTCTTGATGATTGGTGACACTACACATGACTTGAAGATGGCAAAAAACGCGGGAGTCCAGGCGATTGCAGTAAGTTATGGGGCGCATCCCAAAGAAGAGTTAATAGAGCATGAACCATTAGCTTGTGTTGATAATGTGAGCGAGCTTAGAGACATACTTTTAGGTTAAAGTATAAAAAAATATTTAAAGGATTTTTGATGAGTGATCAAGCAAGTTGGGAAAAACAGGCTTTAGAAAGTTTGTTGAATGAAAACTTAAAAGATAAGAGAAGTGAGCGTCGATGGAGAACAATTTGGCGTGTAATTTGGTTATTGGTAATTGTATTTACGCTTTATTCTTTTTTTAATCCTTTTAAAAATAAATCCAGTACTGTTATTGGAAAACATACAGCATTAGTCAAGATTGAAGGTGAAATTGCAAGTAATACACCTGCTAATGCTCAAGATATTAATTCAGCGCTTCAGTCAGCATTTGAGAGCCCAGACAGTGCTGGGGTAATTCTTAAAATCAATAGTCCAGGTGGGTCACCTGTTCAGGCTGGGATGATTCATGATGAAATTTTGAGATTAAGGAAAGAGTATCCCAAAAAACATATTTATGTGGTTGTAGAGGAAATTTGTGCATCGGGTGGTTATTACATTGCAGTTGCTGGAGAGAAGATTTATGTCGATAAGGCAAGCTTGGTTGGCTCTATTGGTGTCATCATGAGTGGTTTTGGATTTACTGGTCTCATGGATAAACTAGGGGTGGAGCGCAGGGTCATTGCCGCTGGCGAAAATAAAGATATGTTGGATCCATTTGTTAAACAAAATCCAAAAAATCGTGAAGCCTTACAAAAAATGATTGATGAAGTTCATCAACAATTTATTGATGTTGTCAAACAAGGTAGGGGAGATAGGCTAAAACCCAACGATGAATTATTTACAGGTATGGTTTGGAATGGTGCCCGCAGTGTTGAGCTTGGATTATCTGATGAAATAGGCAGTATGGATTATGTCGCTAAAGAAGTTATTGGTCAGAAAGACATCATTGACTATTCACAAACAGAGAATGTTGCTGAACGTTTAGCTAAACGATTTGGTGCATCATTTGGAACTTCTTTTGCAAAAGCTTTACAAAGCCAATCGATTCAGTAATTAAGCTTGTAATACAAATACAGCAGGTCTTTTATCAATTTTAGGTGGAAGACTTGCTGGATTTTTTTGTAATAAATCTTTCCATTGGCTGATAGAAAGTCGAATGATAGTTTCGGTTTCTAAAGTTAAATCAATAGCCATACATAAATGAGAATTAGGATTTAGTACTTCTGTTAATGTGCTTAACATCGAAGTATTTCTGTAGGGTGTTTCAATCCAAAGCTGAGCTGAATGATTTACTTTGGAATCATTTTCAAGTTGCTTTAACTTTTTTTGACGATCTGGAGCTTTGATAGGTAAGTAGCCATGAAATGAAAATTGTTGACCATTCATTCCAGATGCCATCAGCGCTATCATTAGCGAATTCGGCCCAACTAAAGGTCGCACATTAATTTTATGTTGGTGAGCAATCTCTACTATTTCAGTTCCAGGATCGGCGATTGCTGGCAGTCCAGCTTCTGAAATAAGACCCATATCATGACCCTCCAATAAAGGGCCAATAAGTTCTTTGGGCTTTACTTCATTATTTGGGCCACGCCATTGCACCATGGATATTTCTTGAAGTGGTGTTTTAAGTGGTGAAATCTGATTTACAGCACTCAGAAAGGCTCGAGCAGTTTTTGCGTTTTCTACAATCCAGAAATCTAATTGTGAAGCGATTTGACAAACCAAAGGGGGGATGACTTGATTGATTTGAAGTGCTCTGTTTTCCTCTCCCAAAGTATTTGGAACTAAATAAAGAGTTCCTTTTTTCATAGTACGTTTCTATTTTGGGGTGGTGCAGGGGGGATTGAGTATCCTACAGACCTTAGAATTCCAGACAATGCTACTAGTGGTAAGCCAATTAAAGCCGTAGGGTCATGACTTTTGACTTTTGAAAGTAGGCTTATTCCAAGACCCTCAGATTTCGCGCTACCTGCACAATCGTATGGTTTCTCAGCATGTAAATAGTTATCTAGAATCGCATCATCTAAATCATGAAAACTAACTTTAGTTGGGACACATATATAGATGGATCTTTGCGTTTCATGATTCAGTAAGCAAAGTCCAGTTTTGAAAATCACTGTTTTGCCACGCATCATTTTTAATTGTTCAAGGGCTTTTTCGTGTGTGCCTGGTTTACCAATTGCTTTACCGTTAAAGTCAGCTACTTGATCGGAAGCAATCACCCAAGCTTTGGGATGATTCTTGCCAACTGCCTCTGCTTTTTGGTGAGAGAGTCTTTCAATCATTTCATCGATCGTCTCGTTTGCAAGTGGTGATTCATCGATATTAGGAGATTCACAACTAAAAGGGATTCGTAGACGGCTTAACAATTCTTTTCGATAAACGGAAGAAGAGGCTAGAATAAGGGAAGGTAGTTCTTTCATTGCAATTATTTTAAGAAGTTATAAATTGAAAAATGAAGCCATATAAAGAAATTAATCCCAGTGCAACATCACTAAGTCAGATAGATTTTAAGTCAGGTCAACTATTTCGTGGTGAAGGATTCATAAAATATGATGATTTAGCAAGAGTTTGTGCAGAAATTAAAGCTCGCGCTCCTCATTACGTATCTGATTCAAACGGTGTCAAGTGGAGTCTGCAAAGCTCTATAGATGAGCTAGTTGGTGGTGGGCAAGACTACCGAATTCAATTAGATCTTGAATTTAAGTATCCTCTAGAGTGCCAAAGATGTTTAGAAATTTATGAAGAAAAGTTAAATACCTCTTCAGTTTTTATTTTGAAAAACACGCAAGAGGAAGTTGATAATTTTCCTTTAGATAATGATGATGAAGATGCATTATTAAACAGTCATCATTTTGATTTAATTGAATTATTTGAAGATGAAATATTATTAAATTTACCTTTAATACCTAAGCATCCTATTGAAGAGTGTCACCCTAAGGATATTCTGCTTGTAGGCTTATCTGATGAAGATTCCACAGAGATCTTGTTGGATGAGGACCGTATTTCCACAACAAATCCATTCGCAAACCTAAAAAAATTGAAATTTGATGCTTAGATGAGTCTAAGGTTGGCTTTTTTTTCAAAAAAGTGTTAGAATTTCGGATTGTTTAGGAGTTAACACTATGGCCGTTCAACAGAATAAAAAATCCCCTTCAAAGCGTGGCATGCACCGCGCGCATGACTTTTTAGTTGCACCTTCATTGGCTGTAGAGCCAACTACAGGTGAAGCGCATTTGCGTCATCACATCAGCCCAACAGGCTACTATCGTGGTCGCAAAGTAGTTAAGACTAAAAACGATTAATTTTTTTAACCTAAGGGTTTAAACTAATTAATGGATTCTCTCAAAGAATTCATGGGCATAATAAGACGACATGAGTCGTCTTATTTACAATCCCCCTCAAAATGACTATAACCATTTCCGTTGATGTAATGGGTGGTGATCATGGTGTTTCAATCACTGTGCCTGCTTGTCTAGATTTATTACATGAATACCCAGATACCAAGCTTATATTAGTAGGGGATGACTTATCCATTCGCAAAGCTTTACGTAAAGTTTCTCAAGATTTTAAGAATAGAATTTCGATTATTTCAGCTACTGAAGTGATTAGTAGTGATGACTCTATCGAAATAGCTTTACGTAAGAAAAAAGACTCCTCTATGAGGATTGCTATTGAGCAAGTAAAAGAACATAAGGCAGATGCTGTAATTTCTGCCGGAAACACTGGCGCACTGATGGCTATATCGCGGTATCTCTTAAAAACACTTCATGGAATTGATCGTCCTGCTATAGCTACGAGAATGCCAAATCAAAAAGGAACGGGTACAACCGTTTTAGATTTGGGTGCAAATTCTGATTGTGAAGCATTTCATTTGCTTCAGTTTGCTCAAATGGCAGATGTTATGGTGCGTGTCATAGATGGCAAAGCTAGACCTACCATAGGCCTACTCAATATTGGTGAAGAGGTTATTAAAGGTAATGAAGTTGTTAAACAAGCTGGTGAGTTATTGCGGCAAAGTAATTTAAATTTCTACGGTAATGTTGAAGGAAATGACATTTTTAAGGGGACGTCAGACGTTGTTGTCTGTGATGGCTTTGTTGGAAATGTAGCTTTAAAGACAAGCGAAGGTTTGGCAAGCATGATTTCACAGATGATTAAAGAAGAATTTGGTCGTTCATTGTTAACTAAATTTTTAGCTTTTTTAGCGCTGCCTATATTGTTGCGATTCCGAAAAAGGGTCGATCATCGAGCCTATAATGGAGCTATGCTTTTAGGTTTAAGAGGACTTGTTATTAAAAGTCATGGTTCGGCTGATAAATTTGCTTTTTATGTTGCATTAGTTAGAGCATATGAAGCAGCAAAAAATAATATGGTTGAAAACATTGAGAAAGTATTTGAGACAAGTTCAGATAATTTGATAACTAATGGTGCACAAACTGATAATTTATCTACTTCAGAAAATGTCGAGATAAAATCTTAATATGACGAAATATGCGAAGATAAAAGGCACTGGTAGTTTTTTGCCAGCGCAGCAAATTGGAAATGCAGAATTAGCAAATTTGCTTGCTAAGCGCGGTATTGTAACAAGTGATGATTGGATTTTCACTAGAAGTGGAATTCAGTCACGTCATTTTGCTGCCGAAAATGAAATGACAAGTGATTTAGCTGTCAAGGCCGCATTGGCTGCTTTGGATATGGCTAAGCTGTCTCCCCAAGACATTGATTTAATTATTCTTGCAACCTCTACTCCTGATAATTTAGGTGGCTTTCCAAGTACGGCCTGTGTTGTTCAAGACAAATTAGGTATTAAAAATAATTGCGCTGCTTTCGACGTTCAAGCGGTTTGTTCTGGATTTATATATGGACTTCACTTGGCGGATGCTTTGATTCGCTCTGGATCTAATCAAAGGGTTTTGATTATTGGTGCAGAAATTTTCTCTCGCATTCTCAACTTTGATGATCGAACAACTTGTGTATTGTTTGGTGACGGTGCCGGAGCGGTTGTGTTGGAAGCCAGTGATCAGCCAGGTATATTAAGCACTGCTTTGCATGCTGATGGGTCTTACCGAGATATTTTATGTGTTCCAGGCACGACTAAAGCCGGAGAGATTGAAGGTTCTGCATTTTTAAAAATGGATGGTCAAGCAGTATTTAAGCTAGCTGTAAAAGTACTTGAACAAGTTGCTAACGAAGTTTTAGAAAAAGCGCATTTAAGTTCTTCTGACATTGATTGGCTGATTCCACATCAAGCCAATATAAGAATTATGGAAGGCGCTGCAAAGAAATTAGGAATTGCGACAGATCACGTTATTGTCACATTAGCTTCCCAAGGAAATACTTCAGCTGCTTCAATTCCTTTAGCACTTGATGAAGGAGTGCGGAGTGGTAAAGTAAAAGAGGGTCATCATTTATTGCTAGAGGGAGTAGGTGGCGGATTTACTTGGGGTGCAGCATGTATAAGGTTTTAAAATAAAAACAATCTTAAAATAATAGTTATGAATAAAAAAATTGCTTTTGTGTTTCCTGGACAAGGCTCACAATCTGTTGGAATGTTAGATGCGTTCGGTGATAACCAAGTAGTCTTTAGTACGCTTGATCAAGCTGGTAAGGCATTGGGTTTTGATTTAGCTGAGATGATTCAAAAAGGGCCTGCAGAAGTATTAGCACTCACTGAGAACACGCAGCCAGTTATGTTGGCAAGTGCCATAGCTATTTACCGTGCATGGTTAGCTGCTGGTGGTTCTGTCCCTAGCATGATGGCTGGTCACAGTTTAGGAGAGTACACAGCTTATGTTGCATCTGGGGCTATTGGCTTTGATGATGCGATACCGCTTGTAAAGTTTCGTGCTCAATCTATGCAAAGTGCAGTTCCTGTGGGCACAGGTAGTATGGCAGCGATTGTTGGTATGTCTGATTCAGCTGTTAAAGAATTATGTGCAGCTAGTCAAGCGGCGACTGGTAAGGTTGTTGAAGCGGTTAACTTTAATGCTCCAAATCAAGTTGTCATCGCCGGATCTAAAGAGGCTGTTGATGATGCTTGTGCAAAAGCAAAACCTGCTGGTGCGAAGCTAGTTGCACCACTTGCAGTTTCAGCTCCTTTTCATTCAAGCTTATTGAATCCTGTAGCTCAACCATTAAGAGAATACTTGGGTAAGGTTGAAATAAATTCACCAGGAATAGATGTTGTGAATAACGTTGACGTAACAGTTGTTCATGATCCTATTGGTATTAAAGATACCCTTATTCGACAAGCATATTCTCCAGTTAGATGGGTAGAAATCATTCAATATATGGCAAATCAAGGGGTTACCCACATTGTTGAGTGTGGTCCTGGAAAAGTGCTCTCTGGCATGATTAAAAGAATTGAAACTAATGTCAAAGTATTTAATATTTTTGACCCCAGTAGTATTTCTCAAGTGCTTCAGGAACTAAATTAAAAAAATGAATATTCAATTACAAGGAAAAGTTGCTTTAGTTACTGGTGCATCGCGTGGTATAGGCCAGGCAATTGCAATAGCTTTGGCTAAATCAGGGGCTACTGTAATCGGAACCGCAACTACTCAAACTGGTGCACAGGCAATCTCTCAGGCATTAGCTTCGAGTGATGAAATTAAAAATCCTGGTCAAGGAATGGTTTTGAATGTTACAGACGTAAATGCCTGTGACCAAATAATTGAGAATATAGTGAAAGACTTTGGCGGATTACATATCCTAGTTAATAATGCTGGCATTACCCAAGATCAACTTGCAATGCGAATGAAGGATGAAGATTGGGATAATGTCATACAAACGAATTTATCAGCAGTATTTCGATTAAGTAGAGCTGTTTTAAGGCCTATGATGCGAGCAAAGGGTGGACGAATTATTAATGTCACCTCCATAGTTGGTCATATGGGGAACCCTGGGCAAGCGAATTATGCAGCTGCAAAAGCAGGTGTTGCCGGTATGAGTAGATCTTTTGCTCGTGAAATTGGCAGTCGAAATATTACTGTTAACTGTGTTGCACCGGGTTTTATTGATACTGATATGACTCGTGCTTTGTCGGAAGAACAACAAAATGCTTTGAAGGTTAATATCCCTCTTGGCAGATTGGGGGAGGCCGATGATGTAGCAAATGCGGTGGTTTTTTTAGCGTCAGATCAAGCTGGATACGTTACTGGAACTACTTTGCACGTAAATGGTGGATTGTATCTCGCCTAAAGCTGTACGAAACTGATAAAATACTTTTTAATTTAACAACATCCCTGGAGGGAACTAATGGATAACATCGAACAACGCGTAAAAAAAATAGTAGCTGAGCAGTTAGGTGTCTCAGAAGCTGAAGTTAAAAACGAATCATCATTCGTTAATGACTTAGGTGCTGATTCTCTTGATACTGTTGAATTAGTTATGGCGCTTGAAGATGAATTTGGTATTGAAATACCAGATGAAGAAGCTGAAAAGATCACTACTGTGCAGTTAGCAATTGATTTTGCTACATCAAAAGCACAAGGCTAAGCATAGTGTCATTCGCAAGGAGCCCTCGCCGGGTTGTGGTAACCGGCCTAGGTTTAATCAGTCCAGTTGGTAATACTGTTGAAACAGCTTGGGGAAACCTCCTAGCTGGTAAATCTGGTATTGCAACAATTACTAAGTTTGATCATTCTGGTTTGTCAGTGCATTTTGCTGGAGAAGTAAAAGATTTTCAGATTGAAAATTACATCTCAGCAAAAGAAGCTAGACATATGGATACTTTTATCCATTTTGGTATAGCGGCAGGAATGCAAGCCTTTGCTGATAGTGGCATAGTAATTACTGATGAAAACTCAGAACGCTGTGGCGTTTTAGTTGGTTCTGGAATTGGTGGATTGCCGATGATTGAAGAAACTCATACTGAGTTGGTTCAACGTGGCGCAAGAAGAATTTCACCTTTCTTTGTCCCTGGTTCCATCATTAACATGATTTCAGGTCATTTGAGTATTAATCTAAATCTCAAAGGGCCTAATCTCAGTGCGGTGACTGCTTGTACGACTGGTTTGCATAGTATTGGGTTAGCAGCAAGATTAATTCAATACGGTGATGCTGATGTAATGATTGCTGGTGGAGCTGAATCTACAGTTTCTCCTTTAGGTATTGGTGGTTTTGCTGCTGCTAGAGCACTTTCTTCCAGAAATGATGACCCTGCAACTGCCTCACGTCCATGGGACAAAGACAGAGATGGCTTTGTATTGGGTGAGGGTGGTGGAGTTATGGTTTTAGAAGAATATGAACATGCTAAAGCAAGAGGTGCCAAGATTTATGCTGAGCTTGCTGGTTTTGGTATGAGCGGTGACGCTTATCACATGACTGCTCCAAACATGGATGGCCCCAGAAGATGTATGGTTTCTGCGCTTAAAGATGCCGGTTTAAATGCTGATCAGGTTCAATATGTTAACGCGCATGGCACATCTACTCCACTTGGGGACAAAAACGAAACTGAGGCTATTAAAGCAGCTTTAGGTGATCATGCTAAAAGCATTGTTGTTAATTCAACAAAATCTATGACTGGCCACTTATTGGGTGGTGCAGGTGGACTAGAGTCAGTATTTACTGTGCTCGCTTTGTACCACCAAAAATCTCCTCCAACTATCAATATTTTCAATCAAGACCCTGAGTGTGATTTGGACTATTGTGCAAATGCAGCCAGAGATTTGAAGATTGATGTGGCGGTGAAGAATAACTTTGGTTTTGGTGGGACTAACGGAACACTAGTCTTCAAAAGAC
>Ga0214171_1000008_pt1 | contig 87700 bp, 71 predicted proteins | sample TroBogEpilimnion_40_FD_153009 | JGI IMG/M metagenome (GOLD analysis project Ga0214171, IMG submission 153009) | Freshwater microbial communities from Trout Bog Lake, WI - 02JUL2007 epilimnion | ecosystem: Environmental > Aquatic > Freshwater > Lake > Epilimnion/Euphotic zone | place: Trout Bog... | reverse complement strand
ACCATGGCGACCGTGTAGCCCTCTTGGGAGAGCTTTTTGATGGCCCGCATTTTTTGTTCGGGGCTCAGGCCGGCTTGGTAGGATTGCACGCCGACTTTTTGGGCGGTCACGGAGGCAGCCGCTTCGCGGTCGCCCGTGAGCATGATGGTGCGAATCTTGCGGTCGTGAAGGCCCGTGAGGGTGGCGGCACTTTGGGCCCGAATCCGGTCAATCAGTGTCACGCGCACGACGGTGTGTCCATCGCTGGCCCAGACTTCGCTGACAATGGCCCCAGCGGGCATCAGCAGGGTGGGGGATTCTTGAATGCCGACGAATTCTTTAGTGCCTAATTTCCAGGCCACTTGGTTAATCGTGCCGGTGATGCCGTGTCCTGGAACGTTAGTCAGATTCGCCACGGGCAATTTTTGGGCCCCCGCTTCTTGGCAGGCTTTAATAATTCCCGCGGCAAAGGGGTGCGTGGAGTCGGCTTCTAAAGAAAGCAAGGCACTGAGTGCAAAGGTGCGGTCGTCCGAGGCTGGCCAAGTTTCAAGGGCCGCGACGGAAGGATTTCCTTCGGTGAGGGTCCCTGTTTTGTCAAAACCCACGCAGTTGACTTCGGCGAGCCGTTCGATGGCGGCGCCCCCGCGGAAGAGGATTCCTTGGCGTGCTCCGGCTGCAATCGCAGCTAAGACCGCGGAAGGCACGGAAAGAACCAGGGCACAAGGACTCAGGACCACGAGTAACGTCATGGCACGGTACAGGGCGGAGTTTTCGCCGACCATTAAGGCATGTCCCGTGAGCCAGAGAACCAGAAATAATAGAACCGCACTAGAGAGGGTGAAAATGGCATAGCGGTCGCCCCAGCGGTCGATGGTGTTTTGAATCGGAGCCTTGTTGGCTTGGGCTTCACGGATGAGCTTAATGATTTTGAACAACGTGCTGTCGGCTTCCGAGTGGGTGACGCGGATGACGAGCCGGCCCCAAGTGTTCAGCGTGCCACTGGCGACGGTATCTTGAGGCTTTTTGGCAATCGGGCGGGCTTCGCCCGTGAGGCTAGACTCATCGGTCGCACTTTCGCCCTGCAGGACGATACCATCGGCGGGCACGAGTTCTCCGGGGCGGACAATGATGCGATCTTCGGGTTGGAGTTTGGCTACTTCGATTGCGACTTCGCTATCATCGGCTAAAAGTTTGCGGGCGATTTTGGGTGCATGCGTCAGTAACGTGTCGATGGCTTTGCGCGTACGCTCCATGGCGTAGTGTTCCAGTGCTCCGGCGGTAGAAAAGAGGAATAGCAAGAGAACCCCTTCGAGCGGTTGGCCGACAACCCAAGCGCCAGCGGCGGCGAGTAACATCAAAACGTGCACATCAATGCGCTTTTCACACCGTAACGCATGCCAACCTTCCTCTAATGCTTCCCATCCGCCGGTGATGAAGGCGCCGATGATGAAAATGAGTTCTAAACTTGGTTGATTAAGGTGTTTCTGACTCCACCAGACCGCGATTCCAAGTACACCGCAACTCAAAGCGAGCCCCGCCAACTTTTGCCAGCTGTCATGAGCGTGATCAGATGACGAGTGTGCTGCTGACATGACGCAGAGTTAATCATCGTGCGCATTTGCGTCAACACGATGCGCGAAAGTGAGTGCGTGTAGGTAAAAAACGATGGCAAAATTTTTACGGAAAAAATCGTACGTGCGCGTGCGCAAAAAATTCCTCTTGCGCAAGTGCAAGTTTTGTTTATCAGATTCTACTAAGAGTTAACCGCAACGTGACGAACCGAACTGAAACCCCTAGCGAAAGCCTCATTACCGTGTCGCTCCCTGTGAAGCTTCATGCTGAGGTTTTGGCGTTTCAGCAAAAAGCAGGTTTGTCGACGTTGAGCGAAGTCATCCGTCATGCCTTGGATTGCTTCGATACAACTCGTCCGGCGATTGAGCCTTCAGAGTCTCGCCAAGTTTCTTTCCGTGTCCCATCGGAGCTCCGCACTCGCATTGTCCGTCAAGCGCGTCACGCGCAAGTGAGTGTAGGGCGCATCGTCAGGGTGGCGCTTCAGGCGTTGCCCTCAAACCCAACAACGATCCAAAAAAAGGAAAAAACTATGGCAAAAAAGAAGGCCGCTGCTAAAAAGAGCACCGCCAAAAAAGCCAAGTCCAAGAAGAAGTAATTCTTCGGAGACTTATCTGTCCTTTGTGACGGATGGCGCCGGCAACCCCGGTTAGTACAAGGACCCTCGTCAGGGGGTCCTTTTCTTTTTCTTAGGGGGGTGGCCTAGGATATAGGCTTGAAAAGCCTACCCTTAACAAGGTTTGTATAGAGCTACCCACTTATGAGTTCCCAAGCTTCCTCCGGACATATCACGATTGCTAACGGTAAACTGTCGGTGCCCCACCAACCAATCATTCCTTTCATCGAAGGTGATGGCACGGGTCCAGACATCTGGCGTGCGTCGGTGCGCGTCATGGACGCCGCCGTGCAGAAGGCCTACGCTGGTCAGCGGAAGATTCAGTGGAAGGAAGTCTTGGCGGGTGAGAAAGCTTTCAAGCAAACGGGCAATTGGTTGCCCGAAGAAACGCTCACCGCGTTCCGCGAATATTTAGTCGGCATCAAAGGTCCGCTCACCACTCCTACCGGTGGTGGTATCCGATCGCTCAACGTGGCGCTGCGTCAGCAATTAGACCTCTACGTTTGCTTGCGTCCTGTGCAGTGGTTTACGGGGGTGCCTTCGCCCGTTAAAAATCCTGGCAAGGTGGACATGGTGATCTTCCGCGAAAACACCGAAGACATTTACGCTGGCATTGACTTCGAAGCGGGCTCTGAAGTCGCGCTGAAGACGTTGGAGTTCATCAAAACGAATTTCCCGAAGGAATTTAAGAAGATCCGTTTTGGTGAAGAGCAGCCCGCTACGGTGGGCTTGGGCTTGAAGCCCGTCTCGCGCCCTGGTTCGGAACGTTTAATTCGTTCGGCCTTACAATATGCCATCACCAACAAGCGCAAGTCGCTCACGTTGGTCCACAAGGGTAATATCATGAAGTACACGGAAGGCGCCTTCATGAAGTGGGGTTATGATTTGGCGAAGCGTGAATTTGGTGCCGTCGAAATCGATGGTGGTCCTTGGTGCCAAATCCCCGAAGGTAAGCCCGGCGCGGGTATCGTGATTAAGGATGCGATTGCCGACATCACCTTGCAGCAAGTGCTCACGCGTCCCACGGACTTTGATGTTATTGCGACGCTTAATTTGAACGGTGACTACCTGTCGGACGCCTTGGCCGCTCAAGTGGGTGGTATCGGCATCGCCCCTGGTGGTAATATTAATTATCTCACGGGCCACGCGATCTTTGAAGCCACGCACGGTACCGCTCCGAAGTATGCCAATAAGGACGTCGTCAATCCAGGCTCAGTAGTGCTTTCCGGCGAAATGATGTTGCGCTACATGGGCTGGGTCGAAGCCGCTGATTTAATCCTCAAAGGGTTGAATGGGGCGATTGGTGCTGGCCGCGTGACGTATGACTTTGCACGTCAAATGACTGGCGCGACGGAAATTAAGTGCTCCGAGTTTGGTGATGCTATCATCGCCTCGATGTAAAGACGCTTAAAGGCGTTTAAATGGCTTGGCCGGCTCTCAGATTGGGGGCTTGCCAAGCCCTTTTTTTTGGGCATACCTAGGGACTTCTCCATCCTATATGAAGTACACCCTCACCGCTCTCGCCCTCGCTTCTTTCAGCGCCGGCGCTTATGCCCAGTCTGCTCCTGCCCAAGTCGCTTCCTCTGACCTCACGGTCCGTGGTGGCATCTCCTGGTCTGGCTCCAATGTTTTCCGTGGCGTTGATCGCTCCAATACCACTGGTCTCGTCCAATCGGACGTCACCGCTGAATACAACATCCCTGGTTTCTCCGGTTTGAGCGCTTACCTCAGCTTCTATGACGCTGACAGCTTTGAACGTAGCTACACCCTCGGTGCTCGCACTGACGACGGCATTGGTAAGTTCGACATCGGCGTGACCAAGATGACCTCGCCTGTGGCGCATAACCTCCAAGACAACGGTTTCTCCCAACTCCGCTCTAATGTTGAAGTTTACGTTGGCCAAACCTTCACGAAGATTTCTTCGCTGACCCCTTCGGCTACCTTCTACTACAGCAGCGACACCAAGGGTTACACCCTCGACCTCGCGATCAAGCACACTATCAAGGGTGCTAGCGTGGGCGTCCCAGGTGTTGATTTCGTGTTGAAGGCCAATGCTGGCCTCACCAACGCCGATGCCGTGCTCTTAACCTCCTCCACCACGGGTAAGGATTCCTACCTCTATATTGGTGGTTCGGCTGATGTGGTCCGTGCCGTTGGTCAAGGCGCTGAAATCGGTGCCGGCGTGAATTACGCCTACAACACCGATGGTTTGGCCCAAACCCATGGTTCGACCTGGTTCGCGAAGGTCTTCGTGAACTTCAAGTTCTAAGCCCTAATCTCCCAGACTAGGCCCCAAAGAGGGGGGTGCCGTTCAGGTACCCCCCTTTATTTTTGCCCAATTTTGAGACTCTTAAGGATAGTTGTGATTCAGGTATTGACGGAGGGGGTGCATTTCCCATGTTCCGCCTTTCCCTCTTTATGAAGACCACGCTAGCCAAGAACGTGCAGCTCAAGGACAAGACCTGGTACATCGTCGATGCCAAGGATCAAGTTCTCGGCCGCCTTGCTGTAAAAATCGCCAATGTTTTGCGTGGACGCCACAAGCCCACCTACACCCCGAATGTCGATACGGGTGACTACGTTGTAGTCATTAATGCCGACAAAGTCGTGCTCACGGGTTCGAAGGAATTGGATAAGACTTACATGTTCTTCTCCGGTTGGGTCGGCACCGCCTACCGTCGCAATGCGGCGGCAATGCGTGCGAAGCGTCCTGAATTCTTGATCAACCACGCCGTAAAAGGTATGTTGCCCAAGAATCGTCTCGCGAACGACATGTTGACCAAGCTCCGTGTTTACGCGGGTGAAAGCCACCCCCACGCGGCCGCCAACCCCATTCCTCTCAAGGGTTAATCTTTCTTAAATACTTTCAATGAGCGCTAAGAATTCTCCCATCACCGCAGTCGGTCGCCGTAAGACGGCTTCGGCTCGCGTTCGCCTCTCGCGTGGCACGGGTGCCATTTCGATTAATGGTAAGCCCGCCGAAGAATACCTTTACACCGAAGCTCTCGTGAAGGCTGCCACGCAGCCCTTGCGCACGGCTGGCCTCGAAGGTCAACTCGACGTTTCGGTTAACGTCATCGGTGGTGGTCCCAACGGTCAAGCCGGTGCGATCTCTCATGGCTTAGCTCGTGCCCTCCAGAAGATGGATGGCACGCTCCGCGCCCCTCTCAAGAAGGGTGGCCTCCTGACTCGCGACGGTCGCATGCGCGAACGTAAGAAGCCAGGTCGTCCCGGTGCTCGTAAGCGCTTCCAGTTCTCCAAGCGTTAATCCGCGGAGACAGGAACCTCAAGGCCCCGGAAACGGGGCCTTTTTGTTGCCTAGTTTTCGATGTCCAACCATCAAAATGTCATCTAAATAGCGTTTACTTTCATCATGGCCCATTCTCTCACAAAAGTCGGTGTCATCGGTGCCTCTGGCTACACGGGCGAAGAGCTGGTGCGTTTGCTGGCTCGGCATCCCCGCGTCGAACTCGCGGCGGTATGCTCGCGGACGTTGGCGGGGAAAGCGGTGGCTGATGAAATTCCTCGTTTGCGGGGCATTGTTTCGCCTTCTTTGCAATTCACACCGTCGTCGCCTGCAGAGTGTGCTCAATCCGACGTGGCCGTTTGGTTTCTCGCTTTGCCGCACGGCGTCGCGGCCGAGTACGCGCGTCCCTTGGTTGCCGCAGGTAAACGCGTCTTAGATCTTTCCGCCGACTTCCGCTTACAGGACGTTGCGACTTATCAAAAATATTACGGACACCCCCATCCTGCACCAGAGTTGTTGGCCCAAGCTCGTTATGTGATTCCCGAATTACAGCTGAACGACGATTGGAAGCGGGCTGGTTTGATTGCTTGTCCAGGGTGTTACCCGACGAGCATCCAAGTACCTTTAATTCCCTTGCTTCGGGCTGGTTTAGTGCGTCCCGCTCCAGGGCAGTTAGTTATTAATTCCTACAGTGGGATTTCAGGGGCCGGGAAAAAAGCCGAAGTGGCTTATTTATTCTGCGAGCGTGATAGCTCGGTGAAGGCCTACGGTATCCCTGGTCATCGGCACTTAGCTGAAATCGAAGAGGCTTTTGCCGCCGCGGCGGGTCAGCCCGTTATCGTGCAGTTTAATCCTCACTTGGCCCCGATGCATCGCGGGATTGCGACCACTATCGTTGTGCCGGCGCCGCAAGTCACCGCCGCTCAAGTGGAAGCTTGCTGGCAGCAAGCCTATGCGGGTCGGCCTTTTATTTCTATTTTGAAATCAGGCGACTTCCCCGACACGGCCCACGTCGCGACCACAAATCGCGTCGCCTTTTCGGTCGTCGCCGATGCGCGTACGGGCAACCTGATCATCACGTCGGTGATTGATAATTTACTCAAAGGAGCTGGTGGCCAGGCGGTGCAGAATCTCAACCTCATGATGGGTTGGGAGGAAACCGAAGGCCTCCGTTAATTTTTCTATGTCGATTGAATTCTTCAATGATTCTCCCGGTATTACCGATGTGCCCGGGTTTAAAGTCGGAGCTGTGGGCTGCGATATTCGCAACAAGGGCTTAGAGCGTTTGGACTTAGCGCTGATTGTCGCTGAGCAGCCTTGTGCCGCCGCGGGCGTCTTTACGACGAACGATGTGAAAGCGGCTCCGGTACGTTTTTGCCAAAAGGTTCTGCAAGAAGCGAACGGGGTACTTGGCATCGTGGCTAACAGCGGCAATGCCAATGCCTGCACGGCTCAGCAGGGTGATTTAGATGCCGCTACTTCGGCCAAATTAGCGGCCCAAGCCGTTGGTCAGCCGGGTGCCGCCTTCCTAGTTTGTTCGACGGGTCGGATTGGCGAGTTGCTGCCGATGGCGAAAGTGGAGCAGGGGATTAAGACGGCGGCGAGTCGTCTCTCCGCCGACGCGAGTGAAGGTCAGCGTGCCGCTGAAGCGATTTTAACTTCGGACACGCGTCCTAAGACTTGTACTGCTCGTTTCACCTGGCAGGGCCAGACCGTCACGGTGGCTGGGATTGCGAAAGGTGCCGGCATGATTGAGCCCAATATGGCGACGATGTTGGCGTTTGTGTGTACGGATGCCGTGGTGTCCTCGGCCGATTTAAAAACGGCGTTAAAGCAGGCCACCGAGCAGTCGTTTAATTGCGTAAGCGTTGATGGTGATATGTCCACGAATGACACGGTGCTCGTGTTGGCGTCGGGTCGTTCCGGCGTGAAGGTGCAAGCGGGCGAGCCTGCCTTGCAGGCGCTGTTCCAAAAAGCCTTAGACCAAGTGTGTTTTGCCTTAGCCGAGAAGATTGTCGGCGACGGGGAGAAAATCACCAAGGTCGTCGCGGTGGAAATCACGGGAGCCCGTACCCGGGCGGATGCCGAGAAAGTTGCCCGTGCGATTGGCAATTCGCTCTTGGTGAAATCTTCTTGGTTTGGCGAAGATCCTAATTGGGGCCGGTTAGCGGATGCGGCGGGTTATGCCCGCGTGGGGATTGACGAAAGTCGTCTCGATATTTCCTACGAAGATGTGCCTGCGGTGATTCAAGGCCGTCCGTTGCCCGAAAATAAGCCTCGCTGGAAACAAGTGGTGAAAGCTCGCCGCTTTGCGGTGCGCTTGAATCTGAATTTAGGTGACGCTCAGTTTCGACTCCTGGCTGCGGACCTGACGGATGGCTATGTGAACTACAACAAGAGTGAGTAAACCTTGTTTTTCCGATTGTCAGGCCATCCCCTCCACTCGAAACTTTTTTTAGATGAGCCATCCTGCTGCGCATAAAGCCGAGGTACTTCTCGAGGCGCTTCCTTATATCCATAAGTTCCGTGGCTCCACCTTCGTGGTGAAGTACGGCGGTAGCTTTATGGATGATCCCGATCCTGCGGGTCGGGAGCGAGTGGCGACGGATATCGCTTTCCTCGCGGCGGTGGGGATTCAGGTCGTCGTGGTTCACGGCGGCGGTAAAGCCATCACGCGGGCGATGGAGAAGGCTGGGCTTAAATCCGAGTTCCGAGCTGGCATGCGGGTGACGGACGCTGCCACCGTGAAGATTGTTGAAGAAACCTTGAACGTCGAAATCAACGAACAGATTTGCCAGTCCTTTAAAGCTCGCGGCGCTAATCCTCTCGGGATGCCAGGCAACCATGTTAACTTGTGCGAAAAACTTTTAGGCACGGATGAAAACGGTCAACCGGTTGATTTAGGTTTTGTGGGTGATATCAAGTTTGTGAAGACCAAGTTGATCAAGAAAGCCTTGGCCGATGGGTTCTTGCCCGTGGTCTCGCCGATTGCCTTGGATGCCGATGATCAGGCTTATAACACGAATGCCGATGTCGCCGCCGCGGCGGTAGCACATTCGCTTCGGGCGCGTCGCTTGATTTTCATGAGCGATGTGCCGGGCCTCTTGGCTAATCCCAAGGACCCCAGTTCCCTCATCACGACTTTAAAAGTCAGTGAAGTGGAAGATTTGAAGAAGAAGGGCGTGATTGCTGGCGGCATGATTCCTAAGGTGGATAGTGCGGTCAAAGCGCTTAAAGAAGGGGTGCGTCGCGTGCACTTCATTGATGGGCGCGTGCCCCATGCGCTTTTATTAGAAGTCTTTACCGACCATGGTATTGGTACGGAAATTATTCACGGCTAATGGCCTCTGACCCTTCCTCGCTTCCAGCTGCTCATGCGGGCTCTCCCGATGAAACGGCGGCACTGTACAATCAGTTTGTGGGGCGAAACTACGCGTCGCCAGCTCTCACGTTAACGCACGGCGAAGGCTCGTACGTGTGGGATAGTCAAAAGCGTCGTTACCTCGATTTTTCGACGGGGATTGCCGTGAATGCCTTGGGCCATGCTCACCCGCATTGGGTGCGGCGTGTCAGTGAGCAAGCGGCTAAACTGACGCACGTTAGCAACCTTTACCGTAACGAACCTCAGGGTCGTCTGGCGGCTGCTTTGGTCAGTCACGCTGGTCCTGGTCGAGTGATTTTCTGCAATAGCGGAGCGGAAGCGAACGAGAGTTTGCTGAAGTTAGCTCGTTTACACGGCTTGCGGAAATCTGGCACCGAGGGTGCATGTATTGGCGTTGTCGTCGCTGAGAAAGCTTTTCACGGCCGGACTTTTGGCGGCATGTCCGCCACGCCTCAGGAAAAAATTCAAAAAGGTTTTCGGCCTTTGCTTTCGGGTTTTACCGCTGCCCCGTTGAATGATTTAGCGGCGTGGGATCGGGCGATGGATGCGAAGACCACCGCCGCGGTACTCGTGGAAACGATTCAAGGTGAGGGTGGGGTGAATCCTGCGACGCCCGAATTCTTAATTGGTCTCGAGAAACTATGTCGTGAACGGAACATTCTGTTCATGATTGATGAAATCCAATGTGGGATTGGCCGGACAGGAAAGTTTTACGCCTTTGAGTACGCCGGGGTTCACCCTGATGCGATTGCGATGGCGAAAGGTTTGGGCGGCGGTTTCCCGATGGGGGCTATTTGGATGTCCGCGCCGCATGCAGAGCTTTTTCAAGCCGGATCGCATGGCACGACTTTTGGTGGGGGCGCTTTAGCCGCCACGGCCGCCTTGGCGGTTTTAGAAGTGATCGAACAAGAAAAACTTTTGGCACGGGTGACTGCCCAGACGCCCGCTTGGCATCAAGCCCTCCGTCAACTCGTCACGCTACGTCCTGACCTCGTGCAGGAAATTCGGGGTATGGGTTATATGACTGGGGTGATTCTGAAAGTGGACCCTGTTCCAGTCGTTGCTGCTTTGCGTGAAGCTGGCTTATTGGCTGTACCCGCGGGCGGGATTGCGGTCCGGCTTTTACCTCCTTTGACGGCCTCGGTGAAGGAATTAGACGAATCGGTGGCGATTCTGCGTCAGGTCTTGGCAGGTTGGAAGGTGGCTTAATTCCTTTTCAACCCTGATTTTCCGCTGTCCAAACGGCTTTTCATTCCTTACCTTCGACCTTTATCGCGATGCGTCACTTCTTAAAGGAGACGGACTTAAGTTTAGTTGAAACGGCCCAAGTTTTTGCGGCAGCAGCAGCGCTGAAGGCCGGTCGTGGTAAAGCAACGACGCCGGCGTTGGCGCAGCAGTCGTGGGGCTTGATGTTCTTTAAGAAGAGCACGCGCACGCGCGTTTCTTTCCAGGTCGGCGTGCATGAGTTGGGTGGTCAGCCTGTGATGTTGAACGCTGAAGATTTGCAGTTAACGCGGGGCGAAACCGTCGAAGACACTGCCCGCGTTCTCTCGCGCTACTTGCATGGCATGGTGATTCGTTGTCACGAGCATCAACTGCTGGTTGATTTTGCTCGTTGTGGCTCGATGCCCATCGTCAATGCCTTGTCGGACTTTTTACACCCCTGTCAGTTCATGACGGACGTGTTTACCTTGGCGGAGCGTTTTGCTCCAGGTCATCCTGAAAAGTATGTTGAATCGTTGCGTGGTCGGAAGTTCGCCTTCTTGGGCGATACTGCCTGTAATATGGCCAACTCTTACATCTTGGGCGGTGCCGCCCTCGGGATTGAAATCGCTTTGGCAGGTCCAGCCGGCTTTGAGCCCACGGCGGAGATTAAAGCCCAACTCCAACGCGATGGCTTGAAACCGACTTACACCTTTACCACGGATCCAGCGGAGGCCGTGCGTGGTGCGGATATGGTCTATACCGATGTTTGGGTGAGTATGGGGATGGAGGCCGAGAAGGCCGCCCGCCTCCAGATTATGCAACCTTACCAAGTGAGTCGCGCACTCATGGCCTTAGCTAAGCCCTCCGCTTATTTCATGCACTGCTTGCCCGCTCACCCCGGCGAGGAAGTCACCGCCGAGGTCTTAGCCAGTCCGCAGAGCATTATCTTCGACCAAGCGGAAAATCGGTTGCACGTGCAAAAAGCATTGCTCGCATTTCTCGCCCACGCCTAATTTCCATTTCCTATTATTGATATGAGTAAGCCTAAAAAAATCGTCTTAGCCTATTCTGGCGGCCTCGACACCTCCGTGCTCCTTTCCTGGATTAAGGAAAAGCACCAAGCCGAGATGATCGCTTTTTGTGCCGACATCGGCCAAGAAGAAGAATTGAAGGGCTTAAAACAGAAAGCCTTTAAGACCGGCGCTTCGAAGTTGTACGTCGACAACTTGCAGGCCGAGTTCGCCCGCGATTTCATTTTCCCGATGATGCAAGCGGGGGCCATTTACGAAGGTCAGTACTACCTCGGTACCTCCATTGCGCGTCCGCTGATTGCGAAGCGCATGGTGGAAATCGCGCGTCGCGAAGGGGCGACGGCCATCGCTCACGGCGCGACGGGGAAGGGTAACGACCAAGTGCGTTTTGAGCTCACCTGTGCGGCCTTGGCTCCGGATTTAGAAATCATCGCCCCCTGGCGCAATGAAGCGTTCCGCAATGACTTCCCAGGTCGGGCCGAAATGATTGCCTACTGCGCCGAGCATAAGATTCCGGTGCAAGCCAGCGCGAAGAAGCCCTATTCTTCTGACCGCAATCTTTTACACATCTCTTATGAAGCTGGGATTTTAGAAGATCCTTGGATGGATGCGTTCGCCCCTGCCAATAAGAGCATGTTCAAACTCTCGGTGTCTCCTGAAGACGCCCCGAACAAGCCCGAGTATGTGGAATTAGAATTCCGCCAAGGTGACTGCGTCGCCGTTAACGGTAAGAAGCTCGACCCCTTGGGCGTCATGCTTACCTTGAATAAACTCGGCGGTCGTCACGGCGTGGGCCGCGTTGACATGGTGGAAAATCGTTTCGTCGGGATGAAGAGCCGTGGCGTTTATGAAACGCCCGGTGGCACGATTTTACACTTCGCTCACCGTCAAATTGAGTCCCTAACCATGGATCGTGAAGTGATGCACTTGCGCGATTCGTTAGTGCCTCGTTATGCGACCCTCGTTTACAATGGTTTCTGGTATGCCCCTGAGCGCTTGGCCTTGCAGTCTTTGATCACCGAATCGCAACGCAATGTCACGGGTACGGTGCGTGTGAAGCTGTACAAGGGTGCGGTCTATGTGGCTGGTCGGAAGAGCCCTCGTTCGCTCTACAATCCCCATATTGCGACCATGGAAGCCGACCCCACCAAGGCTTACAATCAGGACGATGCTACCGGCTTCATTCGCCTCAACGGTTTGCGCCTGCGCGTGAACTCGAAGGTCAACGGTGTTGCCAACCTGAGCAAGACCGCCCGCTAAACATCGCGGTTTCTGCCAAACTGAAAGGCGTCCCTGAGGGACGCCTTTTTTGTTAAGTAAATTTGGAGGCGCGGGTCGGAATTGAACCGACGCATGGGGCTTTTGCAGAGCCCGGCCTTACCACTTGGCTACCGCGCCTTAAGACTAACGAGGCTTCAAGATGCGGGCTCGGGACGACCTTTCAAGGGTTTTATGCGAGGGCTTTCCTTTCGGCGATAAAGTGTTACTTTCGCATTATGCCTGCCACACCTCCTTTCCGGATTGGTCTTGGATATGACATTCACCCTTTGGTGGCGGGGCGGGCGTGTATCTTAGGCGGGGTGCCGATCCCTTCGGAAGTTGGTCCGCAGGGGCATTCCGATGCGGATGTGCTTTTGCATGCCGTGGCGGATGCGATTTTTGGTGCGGCAGGTTTGCCAGATATCGGTCATTATTTTCCGAATAATGATCCCGCCTGTAAGGGCATGAATTCAGCCTTAATCGTCCAAAAAGCGGTCGCTGAAGTCGCTAAGTTGGGATGGCAGGTCGGTAATGTTGATGTCGTGCTCATCGGGGAGAAACCGAAAATCATGGCGCATGTGGTCGCCATCCGTACCTCGGTTGCTGGTTTGCTCCAGGTTGACCCCTCCCAGGTGGGCATAAAGGCGACTACCAACGAGGGGATGGACTCGGTGGGGGCCGGCAAAGCCCTCGTAGTTCAAGCAGTTTGCTTGCTTTTTAGGGTCTAAGGCGGGTTTTTAGGGGGCAGACCCCTTTCGCACTTGTCAAATCGAGGTAAAAAACCAAGTCTTAACGACCCTTTACTTTAAAAGGTACCTTTATGGAAAAGACCCTCATCATCTTAAAGCCTGACTGTATGGAGCGCCGTTTGTGCGGCACTGTCTTGGCACGCTTTGAGGCCGCGGGTTTTGATATCGTGGCCTGTAAGCTCACCCAACTCACCCCTGCTCAGTTGCGTGAACACTACGCTCACATTGCCGATAAGCCTTTTTATCCTGAAATTGAGAACTTTATGTCCTCCCGCCCTGTGATCGTGGCGGTACTTTCCGGTCAGGATGTTATTTCAAAGGTCCGTGAATTGCTCGGACCTACTAATTCTAAGTTGGCACCCAAGGGCACCATTCGGGGTGATTTCGGCACCGAAATGATGCGCAATGTTTGCCACGCCTCGGATAGTCCTGCGGCTGCAGCGGTTGAGGTGCGACGTTTCTTTGGAGTTCATGAAGCCTTAGCTCTCGAAGCTAATCGCCTCTAAAACCCTGAAGCATAGCACCCCAACAAGCCCTGCTGAGATACAGCAGGGCTTGTCCTCCTTTACTTGGAGGGTTGAGCCGGAGCGGCGGCCGTCTTGGTCGCGTCGACTTTAGGTGCGGGCGGCGTGAAGTCAGGGTAGAAGGCCCAAGCGTAGGAGAGGTAACCGATGCCTACCGACCCAGCAATCAGACCGATAATCCAGAAGGACTTCTTCTTCATTAAAGCCGAAATCGCGGAGAGCATGATGGCGATTTGCAGGAACATGATGGCCAGGCCAAAATAACCGCCGCGGGCTTGATTATAGCTGGTTTCGGCATCGAGGCGTTCGGCATCTTTACGGATTTCCGCTTTTTCTTTTTCATAACGGATGATTTCGGATTCCGCTTTCTTCATCGCCGCAGTAGCGATGCTTTTCGCTTCAGGATTTGGCGTCGCGGCTTCGATGGTGGTGATGATAGCGAGTTCCGTTTCGCGCGAGGTTTCTTTCAAACTCTTGGCTTGGTAGTAGGCCCATTTGTTGGCCGCATTGACGGTCGCGAGTTGCGTCTTGGTGGAGAACGATCCGCCTTTCAAGGTCGAGAAGGCCGCACACACGGCGAGGACGGTGGTCGAGAGGGCGACCCACTTCGTCCAAGCGTCAGAGGCGGGGGCGGTTTCAGTTTTCTTAGTTTCGCTCATAGGATAAAAGGTCTTCTTTTGAGGGGATTTTAGGTTTTTCATCAACCTCAATTTAGAGAGATTTTAATAGAAGGTTAGTGGGTGGAGGTGATTTCTCACCTTGCCAGAGGGCAGGGAGGCGAGGCAATCTGTCGGGGTATGTTGGATGCAAAATTTTTGCGTGATCATGTCGACCTCGTCCGCCGTGGTTTAGCCCGAAAGAAATTTTCGGTGAATATCGATGCCGTCTTAGCGGCCGATGAAGCCCGTCGCCATGCCGTGGCTGAATTCGAAGTCGCCCGGTCTGCCCAAAACGCCGCCAACAAAGAGATGGCCGCGATGCCCAAGGGAACTCCCGAGTTTCAAGCCAAGGTTTTGGCGATGAAGACCGCGTCCGCCCAAGTTAAAGAATTGGAAAAGAAGGTCGCGGAAGCCGAAGAACAATGGAAGGTGGCCGCTTTAACGTTGCCCAACGTGCCCCATGATTCCGTGCCCGAAGGTCGCACTGAGGCCGATAATCAAGTCGTGCTGACGTGGGGTGATGAAGCCAAACTGGTTTCCAGTGCCGCGAAACCGCACTGGGATATTCCTTGGTTTAGCAAAGCGATTGATTTTGAACGGGGTGTAAAAGTGACCGGCGCCGGCTTTCCGTTCTATGTCGGTGACATGGCTCGTTTAGTGCGGGCCCTCATTCAATACTTTTTAGAAGAAGCTGGCTCGGCGGGTTACACGGAAGTGCATGCTCCCTTGCTCGTGAACGCGGCCAGTGCGACGGCTACGGGACAGTTGCCCGATAAGGAAGGGCAAATGTATCATACGCCCACCGATGATTTTTATTTAATTCCCACGGCTGAAGTGCCCGTGACGAATTATTTCCGCGACGAGATTATCGACGAGGCGGCTTTGCCCGTGAAGCGTTGCGGGTACACGCCCTGCTTCCGCCGCGAGGCTGGCAGTTGGGGGGCTCACGTCCGCGGGCTGAACCGCTTGCACCAATTTGATAAGGTGGAATTGGTTAAATGGGTTCACCCCGATCAGTCGTTTGCAGAATTGGAGCTGTTGCGTGGCGATGCCGAGCGACTTTTGCAGAAGCTTAATTTGCCTTACCGCGTCTTGCTGATTTGTGCTGGCGACATTGGCTTTGCCCATAGCAAGCAATACGATTTAGAAGTCTGGGCTGGCGGCCAAAAACGTTGGTTAGAAGTTTCGAGCTGTTCGAACTTTACCGACTTCCAGGCTCGTCGTGCTGGCATTCGTTTCCGTCCGAAAGACGGTAAGCCCGAGTATGTTCACACGCTGAATGGTTCGGGCTTGGGTTTACCCCGTGTCTTGGCTGCTATTTTAGAAAACAATTTACAGCCTGATGGCACGGTGCGGATTCCCGAAGTACTGCGTCGCTGGTACGGTAAGGAAACCTTGTCCCTTTGATTTTGCGCCCCCTTGAGGGTTGGCAGCAGGCTAAGAGGGCTTAGATTAACCCGGTGTTTGCGAATTTGCCGAGCCCGGAAGCCTTGCGTCGAGCCGCGTCTTCCCTTGTCCCTTTGCCAGGGTGGGAAGGCGATTCTCAAAGTCCGATTGCGGTCGCTTTTTCGGGCGGTGCGGATTCGGTTTATGCCTTATGTGCTTTATGGGCGCATGAAGCGATGCGACCTCGCTTAGTTGCTTGGCATTTTAATCATCGGGCACGTGGCAATGCTTCAGCGGAAGATGCCGCTTTCTGTGTCGCTTTTTGTGAGGCTCTCGGCGTTCCATGTGTAGTAGGCGAACGGACGACGACAGGCTGGGCTGCCGAGAATGTTTTACGCGAAGCCCGCCAGGCTTTCTTTGCGGAGCAACGCGCCATTTCCGGTATCCAAGTTTTAGTGACGGCCCATCACTTGGATGACGTTGTTGAGTCTATGTTATGGCGTTTAGCTCGAGGCGCTGGCCCTGTTGGTTTGGCCGCCCCGCGCGAGGTCCAAACTTTTCGCGATGGGCATGTGCATTGGCGTCCGTTGATTACTGCGGGGTTAACGAAGGCGGCTTTACAGGCCGAATTACTTCGGGCTGGCATTCCTTGGCGGGAAGATCTGACCAATGCCCAGCCCGTAGCTTCTCGTAATCGGGTGCGAACTTGGTTGTCGCAGGGCGGTGTCGATGCTTTGGGTGAGCATTATCAGGCCGGTTTTGCTCGGGCCGCCCGCTTGCAAGATGACTATCATAAAGCCCTGATGGCTTGGGCAGAAACTTTGGGCGTCCAACCTCAGGAGTCTGAAGCATGTCAGGTGGCAGCCTTACGGGAAAAACCCGCGACGTTGATTTACGCCGTGCTCGTGCAATTTCTCCAACTCCAAGGCTTAAACGAACCCAGTGTCACCTCGCTGATGCCTCTGGTGGAAGCCATGCGCCTTGGTCGAGAGTTGCGTGCTAGTGTGCAAGGCCGACTGGTCGAGGTACATCAAGGGCAACTGCGTCTCTGTCCACTCGAGTGGCCGAAGTTGGGTCCTGTTTTAAGAACTCTTAAGGAAAACGAAGATTGTCTCGAGAGCGGTTTGCGAGCGGAGCGTAGCGACGTCACTCCCGAACTTTGGGCTGATTTGTCTCTAGGCGACATTCCGCCCCAACAAGAAGTCTATTTAAAAGTCCCACCTGGGACGCCCCTGACTTGGCGAGGCCGTCAGGAGGGGGATCGTTTTCACCCCCTCGGTGCTCCTGGTAGTGCCTTGCTGGCGGATATGCTAATCAATCGGAAAATCCCTGTAGAACAGCGAGATGCCTTGCCAGTGGTTTTGGCACAGGACCAAATTTTATGGGTGCCTGGATTGCCGCCTACCGACGCTTTTAAGTTAAAGGGTCCGACTTCTGGGGCTCTCCGGTTGACTTGGCGTGGTCCCTGCTTAAATTCAACCCTCCGCTCATGAGTCAAAACGACAACGAGGAAGATAAGAATCCGTCGCGTTCCAATAGTAAGCCCATCATCGTATGGCTACTCTTGATGGCCGCAGTCGTGGCCCTGTTGATGTCCTCTGGCCCTGCCGGCAACACGGTGCAGCAGTTGAGCGTGCCCCAAGTGCTTTCTTTGGCTCAAGAGAAGAAAATTAAGAGTCTGAGCCTGAAGCCCGATCCGACCGCGGGTTCCGAAAACTGGTACCAAATTTCTGGTGAATTTGCGGTGAAGGGGGCGGACGAAAAAGACCCTTCGAAGTTCGTGGCGGCGGGTCGTTTGATGGACGAAGATCTGCGCCTCTTCCGGACGACGGTGGGTAAAGACGTTCTGAAGGAAATCCCGGCCCAAACCGGCTGGACGCAATTCCTCTACAACGTTTTGCCAACCTTAGTCATTTCCGGGTTGGTGCTCTTCATGATGTATCGCTTCTTAAAGAATGCGAACCGTGGGGCGATGCAGTTTGCCAAAAGCCGGGCTCGTCTGAGTTCAACGGATAAAGAGCTGACTACTTTCAAAGACGTCGCGGGTTGCGAAGAGGCTAAGGAAGAAGTGAAGGAAATCGTGGATTTCCTGCGTGATCCGAAGCGTTTTACCAAAATCGGGGCTTCGATTCCCAAGGGTATTTTGATGGTAGGGCCTCCTGGCACGGGTAAGACCTTGTTGGCTCGGGCCGTGGCGGGTGAAGCGGGGGTGCCTTTCTTGAGCATCAGTGGTTCGGACTTTGTGGAAATGTTTGTCGGCGTCGGGGCCGCTCGTGTCCGCGACACCTTCGACCAAGCTCGCAAACTCGCCCCCTGTATTATCTTTATCGATGAAATCGATGCCGTTGGTCGTCAGCGCGGTGCTGGCCATGGTGGTGGTAATGACGAGCGCGAGCAGACGTTGAATTCGCTTTTAGTAGAGATGGACGGCTTTGATGGCCAAGCTGGCGTCATCGTCATCGCAGCGACGAATCGTGCCGACGTACTCGACTCCGCACTCTTGCGCCCAGGTCGTTTTGATCGTCAGGTCTATATTGATTTGCCTGATTTGCGTGGTCGCGAAGCGGTGTTGGCCGTGCATGCCAAGCGTTTTCAAGTGGCCCCCTCGGTGGATTTAAACCGGGTAGCCCGGATCACGTCGGGAATGTCGGGGGCCGACTTAGCTAATTTATTGAATGAGTCTGCCTTGCACGCTGGCCGCCGTCATCGCGATAAAATCGAAATGGTGGATGTGGAAGAAGCGCGCGAAAAGCTGGCGCATGGTCGTGAGCGTAAGCGCGTGATGGACGACGAAGATCGTCGTAAGACGGCCTACCATGAGGCGGGTCACGCCATTGTGCAGGCCTTGATCGAGGATGGCGTCTTTAAGTTGCACAAAGTCACTATCATCCCACGTGGCGGCGCCCTCGGCATGGCAATGTACATGCCTATTAAAGAAATCTTAGGTTACTCGAAGCAGCATCTCGTGAACTTTATCTGCGTGGCCATGGCTGGTCGCGTTGGTGAAAAAGTAGTGACCGGTGATATTTCTAACGGTGCCTCTTCCGATATTAAGCAAGCAACTCGCATTGCCCGTCAGATGGTATGCGACTGGGGGATGAGCGATTTAGGCCCCATTTCCTTTGGGGAAAATGCTGATTCGCCTCCTTTCCTGGGACGTGATTTAGCTCGCGTCCAGATGCACAGCGATGAAACCGCCCGACGCATCGACGAAGCCATTGCCCGTTTAATCAGCGAGCAATACGCGCGGGCTGAAAAGTTAATCAGCGAGCATGCCGAGGCACATCGCAAGATTGCTGAAGCCTTGCTCGAGTTTGAAACTTTGGACGGCATTCACGTTACCGAGATTATTAAAACCGGGTCGATTCAGACCCCCATCGTCGGTCAGCCCGTAGCTCCCTTGCCCGTGCGTGAGGCTGGCGTCGTGAATCAGCCCACGCCTGAGTCCGGAACGCAATCCTCGCCAAGCCCTGCTTGAGGTTTGCCCTCCGTAGTTAGGAAGGTTTAATGCTCCCTATGGTCATCGGACTCACGGGGGGCATTGGCTGTGGCAAAACCTTGGCTGCCAGCTTTTTTGGTCAGCGGGGGTATGTCGTCGTGAATGCTGATCAGTTAGCCCGCCAGGTTTTAGAGTCACCCGCAGTCTGTGCTTTGTTAAAGCAGCGCTGGGGGTCGGCGGCCTTAGGGTCAGATGGTTTGCCTAATCGCCCATGGATTGCGGGTAAGGTTTTTGCGGATGAAGCGGAACGGGCTTTTTTAGAGTCAGTGACTCACCCTGAAGTCAGCCGGTTGCGACAAGCCGCAGTCTCCGATCCGAACCAACGTTACATCGTCGAAATCCCACTGCTTTTTGAAAAAAATCTCGCGGCCGAATTTAAAGCAGTCGTGTGCGTGGCCTGTTCTGATGCCGTTCGCTTGCAGCGCTTGCAGGGGCGAGGGGTCGAAGTCGGTGAAGCAAAACGTCGCATTGCATCACAAATGCCTCTAGATGAGAAGGTTAAGAAGTCTGACTACGTGCTTTGGAATGATGGCGAAGCGAGTTTCTTGGAGAGCCAAGTCCAAAAGTTGATTTCGCAACTTGGTTAAAATTATTCGCGATATTTTTGGATAATTTCGATTGCGGAGCGGGTAGGGGGATTTACGTTGAAACCTCCACTCGTCTGTTCCCCAAGACAGGCGAATCACCCACCCCAACTTTACCCCAACGGACTTACACGCTGTGACGACCGCCGACGATTTCGTCATTCAATTTATCCAAGACAAAGGATTGGTTTCGCCCGCTGACGTGGCGGCCGCCCGTGCTTCTTTGGCTGAGGTTCCTGATGGCCAGAACCCTGATACCCTGACTTTGGCCAAGTTGGTCGAGGAGAAGAAGGTTGCCTGGGCTTCCATTACCCAAGCTTTGGGCGTGGAGTTTGATATGGAGGTGGTGGATGTGAACCAAGTTTCGCCCTCGGAAGATTTACTGAAACTCATCAGTCGCGAGCAAGCTGAGCGCCAAAACATCCTTCCTTTGCAGATGGACGGGGTGGAACTCTTGGTGGCTATCGCCGATCCTTTAGATACCGACACGCTCGACTCTTTGTCGCGCGTTTTGAAGTTAACTTTAAATCCCAAGTTAGCCCCGCCCGACGAATTGCGTACGGCCATTGCTCGTTGTTATGGCGGCGGACAAGTAAACGTTTCTTACCAAGACGTTTTCGGAAAATCCGAAGACGGCGTTTCGGTCGAATTGCCTCAAGGCGGCGAAGTCAAAGAAGACGATGCCCCAATCATCCGCTACGTGAACTCTTTGATCGTGGATGCGATTCGTCGCAAGGCTTCCGATATTCACTTAGAGCCCTTGGAAAAGCGCTTCCGCGTGCGTTTCCGGATTGATGGTGTGCTCCAAGAAATGAAAGGCCCACCCAAGCGTTTGCAGGCTTCGGTGATTTCGCGTTTGAAGCTGATGGCCGAAGTTTCCTTGGCCGAAAAGCGCATCCCGCAAGACGGTCGTATTCAGGCCCGTACCGGCGGTCGTGATATCGACTTACGGGTATCGGTTTTGCCGACGGTTTATGGCGAGTCCATCGTCATGCGTATTTTAGATAAAGAAGGCCTCAAACTCGGCTTGCCGGAGTTGGGCTTCTTTGCCGATGACCAAGCGAAGTTCCAGGGTCTGATTTCTGGTTCTGATGGCGTCTTCCTCGTCACCGGTCCTACCGGTTCGGGTAAGTCGACAACGCTGTATTCGGCGTTGAATTACATCAATAAGCCTGACCGCAAAATCATCACCGTTGAAGACCCTGTCGAATACCAGATGGCGGGTATCAATCAGGTGCAAGTGAAGCGCGACGTCGGGATGACTTTCGCGGCCGCCTTACGCGCGATGTTACGTCAAGCGCCGAACATCGTGATGATCGGGGAAATTCGTGATATGGAGACGGCTGAAATCGCCGTGAATGCGGCCTTAACGGGTCACATGGTGTTCTCCACGTTGCACACCAATGACTCGGTCAGTGCTGTGACTCGTTTGGTCGATATCGGGGTTAAGCCCTTCTTGGTGTCGGCCGCTTTACGCGGTGCCTTGGCGCAACGTCTCGTGCGTCGGGTCTGTCAATCGTGCGCTCAACCTTACAAGCCCACGGCGAAAGAACTCTATTCCATTGGTATGACCGAGCAGGATATTGCGGGGGCTACGCCGATGAAGGGTGCGGGTTGCGCGAAGTGCGGTGACCGTGGTTACAAGGGTCGCCGTGGCGTGTTTGAAATCTTTGTCATCACGGAAGAAATCCAGGAAATGATTTACTCCGGTGCTAACCTCGTAGATTTGCGTCGCAAAGCTCGCGAAGCGGGCATGCGCACGATGCGTGAAGATGGTCAACGCAAGGTGGCTTCGGGGATGACGACCATTGAAGAAGTGATGGGTGCCACCGTCGCCGACGACGTACTCTAATCTTATGGCTTACGAGATTCATCAATTACTCGAAGCCATGATTGAGAATGGCGCCTCCGACTTGCACTTGCACGTCGGTCGGGCTCCTAGTTTGCGCGTGAGTGGTAGCGTTATCTCGATTGAAGGTCCGGCCCTCACGCCTGAAGATACCGAGAATTTAGTGCAGTCGATTACGCCCCCCGATCAGCAGGAGCGCTTGAAGCGCGACGGGGGTTGCGACTTCGGTTTTTCCTTCCACAAGAAAGCTCGGTTTCGGGTGAATGTTTATCGCGGTAAAGGCTCTCTCGGCATGGTGCTACGTTTGATTCCAGCGAAGATGTTCACCTTGGAGCAGTTGCGTTTGCCCCCGATGATTAAGGACCTTTTAAAGCGTCCGCGGGGTTTAATTTTAGTCACTGGTCCTACGGGCTCAGGTAAGTCGACCACGTTGGCTTCCATGATTAATTGGATCAATGAGAACGAAGATGGCCACATTGTGACCATTGAAGATCCGATTGAATACTACCATACGCATAAAGGTTGCGTGGTAACCCAGCGTGAAGTGCACAGCGACGTGCCTTCTTTTGCCGACGGCATCCGCTCGGCTTTGCGTCAAGACCCTGACGTCATCCTGATTGGCGAAATGCGCGATTTGGAGACGATTGAAGCCGCCGTTTCCGCGGCGGAGACCGGCCACTTAGTTTTCGGCACTTTGCACACCACCGGTGCGGCGCGCACGGTCGACCGCATTTTAGATGCTTTTCCGGCTGGGGCTCGCGACCAGATTCGCGTGCAATTAGCATCTTCGATTGTCGCCGTGATTTCCCAGTGCCTGTTACGCACGGTTGATGATAAGCGCGTTGCCGCTTACGAAATCATGATTCGCACGGACGCCATCGCTGCGAAGATTCGGGAAAACAAAACGTTCCAAATTGTTTCCGACATCGAAACTGGTGCCGCCCGCGGCATGCGCACCTTAGATGCCGATTTATTAGCCCTCTACCTGCAGGGCACGATTTCTGAAGAGGAAGTCTTCAATTACTGCCAAGACGGCGAGATGATGCGTTCGCGCATCAAGGCCGGCGATAGCAAACCCACCCCCCGCTAACCCCTTTACCTACACCTTCCCATGTTTGACGACCATAGTGACGTAATTCGCGAAATTGCCCTGGAGTCTGGTCTCGTTAACCAAACTCAGGCCGATGAGATTTGGGAATCTCACGCGAGTACCGGTAAGTCCTTTGCCGACAGCCTCGTTGATAGTGGCTTGGCCGATCGCCCCACGATTCTCCAAGCGGTAGCGGATCACCTGCAGATTCAATATTACTCGGTAGTTCCCAATGACTTGACCGATGAGCTCACCAAGTTGCTCAAGCCCGCTCAGGCTCACAAGTATTTGGTGGTGCCAGTGGCGGATGAAGCTGGCAAGTTGACCCTGTTAGCTAAAGACCCGTTCAACTCGGCGGTGGTCAATGAGTTGACGTTTATTTTGCAGCGCGACATTGAATTAGCCGTCGCCGATCCCGATCAAATCGACAACGCCGTGGTGCGCATTTACGGCGAACCTTCGGCCTCTTCGATGGAAGATTTGTTGGGCGAATTTGATCAAGCGGATAACGCTCCCGTTTCTGAAGAGGATGTGATCAATCAAGCCAGCCAGGCGCCAATTATTCGTTTCGTCGACCTCGTGCTGCAAGAAGCGGTGAAGGCCAAAGCTTCGGATATTCACTTTGAGCCTTTTGAAGATCAGTTCCGCATTCGTTACCGCATCGACGGTTCGCTTTATGAAATGGCCCCGCCGCCCAAGAATTTGGCCTCGGCGGTGATTGCGCGTGTCAAAGTTTTGTCGGCCTTGAATATCGCGGAGCGCCGGATTCCGCAGGACGGCCGGATTAAAACCACGATCGGGGGCCGCGCCATCGACTTGCGTGTATCGACTTTGCCTACGCAGTTTGGCGAGTCCGTGGTGTTGCGTATTCTCGATAAGACCGTCGTTAACCTGAGCCTCGATGCGTTATCGATGCAGGATGACATCAAGGAAGGGATTCGCCAGATGGTGAATCGTCCTAACGGTATCTTCATCGTCACTGGCCCGACGGGTTCGGGTAAAACCACGACGCTCTATTCCGCTTTGCGGGAAGTGAATACGGAGGATGTGAAAATTCTGACGGCGGAAGATCCCGTCGAATACGAAGTCGAAGGCATCATGCAGGTGCCTATCAATCACCAGGTCGGTTTAACGTTCGCGGCGGCCCTGCGTTCCTTCCTGCGTCAAGACCCTGACACCATCATGGTGGGGGAAATTCGTGACTTAGAAACCGCCCAAATCGCCGTGCAAGCCTCGCTCACGGGTCACGTGGTGCTTTCCACGCTCCACACCAACGATGCTCCCGGTGCCGTCACTCGTTTGATCGATATGGGTCTCGAGCCGTTCTTAATTTCTGCCTCGCTTGAAGGCGTGTTGGCTCAGCGTCTGTTGCGCCGGATTTGTAAGTCCTGCCGCACGGCCTATGAGCCGGACAAGGAAGTCGTGGGCATGCTCGAGGTCGATGCCTTGGAGATTGCTAATAAACAATTCTACTTCGGCAAAGGTTGTGCCGAGTGCAACCGCTCTGGCTACCGCAGTCGCCAAGGCTTGTTTGAATTGATGACCATCAATGACTCGTTGCGCACGTTAATCACGCAAAAGGCTCCGACGTTGGTGTTGAAGCAAAAAGCCATCGAGTCTGGCATGCGTCCCCTCCGGGAAGACGGCTTGCGTTGTATCTTTGATGGACTTACCACGATTGAAGAAGTCTTGAAGTATACCTAACCCTTTATCTGAAAAAACCCCACAACTATGCCCGACTATAAGTATACCGCCATCGATCGTAATGGCGCCCAGACCTCTGGGAAAATTGATGCTAGTAGCGATGAACAGGCGCGCCAGAAGCTCATGGCCCGCGGCTTGATGGTGACTAGTTTGGCGAGCGACAATGGGGCCGGGAAGGCGGCCATCGCTGCCCCTTCGGTCAAGAAGAGCAGTTTTAGTTTCGGCAAAGGGAAGGTGACCCCTGATGACGTCACCACGATGACGCGCCAATTAGCGACGCTCATCATTGCTGGTCTGCCCTTATTGCGTGCTTTGGAGTTAATCCATAAGCAAGAACGTAACCCTGCTTTTAAGGCCGTGTTGCAAAACGTCGCCGAGAGTGTTTCCCAAGGTAATAACCTTTCGGAAGCCCTGCAGGCTCACCCCAAGGTTTTCGATAAGCTCTTCGTCAACATGGTGCGTGCCGGTGAAGCGGGTGGGGTGCTGGATAAGGTGCTCGATCGCTTGGCTAAGTTCCGCGAAAAAGCCCAACGCATTCAAAAGAAAGTTAAGTCCGCGATGGTGTATCCCGGCGTGGTGATGTCGGTGGCCATTATCATTGTGTACGTGCTGATGGTGAAGGTGGTGCCAGCGTTCCAAAAACTCTTAGACGGTCAAAAGACCCAGATGCCTGCGTTGACGCAGTTCGTCGTGGGTATCTCAAAGTTCCTGACCGAGTATTGGTATGCGACCCCAGTCCTGATTGCGGGTTTGTACTTTGGGGCCAAGACCTGGCTCGCCAGCGACAAAGGAAAGGAAATCTTCGACCGGGTAATCTTCCGTTTGCCTAAGGTTGGTACCTTCATGCAAATCGTTTCCGTCTCTCGCTTTGCGCGTACCTTCGGTACGTTGATGGCTTCGGGCGTGCCGATCTTGCAGTCGATTATGATTACGCGCGACACCTTGGATAACGTGGTGATTGCGAATTCTCTCGTCCGCGTGCACGACCGCGTGCGCGATGGTGAGCCGCTTTCAGTGCCTCTCGAGCAAACCGGCGTATTCCCTCAAATGGTGACGTCGATGATTCAAGTCGGTGAAGAAACGGGTCAGCTCCCTGAGATGTTGAATCGCGTGGCTGATATTTATGACGAAGAAGTCGACAATGCCGTGACCGCATTGACTTCCATCATTGAGCCAATCCTCATCGTCTTCCTGGCCGTAGTGGTCGGTACGATTGTGTTGGCGATGTTCTTACCGCTTATCGCGCTGATCACGAAGATGACCGGCGGTGGCTAAGCCTCGCCCGGTTCGCGACCTGTAAAAAAGGAGGCGGCTTGCATACCCCTATGCAAGCCGCCTGTTTTTTACTGCTTTATCTTACTTACCCCATTGTCCCGTAGGACAAAGTTAACATGGATAATCTTGGGAGGAATCTGAGGGGCTACAAGTTAATTTAGCGTTTTTTCGGCGGCTAAATCTGTAACCACTTGATTTCTAGCGAGATAAATTGGGTGCAGGGGTAGGATTTGAACCTACGACCTTCAGGTTATGAGCCTGACGAGCTAACCGGGCTGCTCCACCCTGCAATAAGTGGGAATGGAAGAAGAAAGGCGGATGGGGTCTGTCGCAAGCCCTTTTTTACTCTTTCGGTAGCGGGTCGGGGTGCATCCATGCGCGGGAGAAAATGAGGTTGAACGCCTGTTTTAACGGGAGATTATCTTTGGACCCCTTCAAGCGTAGATGAGCGAGATGCCCCCACCACCGCCCCCGTTGCCAGACGCTACGCCGCCTCCCTTGCCTCCGCCTGCCCCGGTGGTAATCCCCGTGGTTGAGATGGAGGAAAATGCTTTGGGGGTGAAGCGGGCCAAGCGCTCTTGGTTGCAGCGGATTGGTTTTGGCGGCTTAGCGGTCTCGTTAGGCGTGCACTTTTTTCTGATTATCGGGGCCTTATTCTGGGTGATTTCAACTTGGAGCGATGCCGCTAAGAAAGATCCTGATTCTTTTTCTACGGGTGCGGGGGGCGGTAATAACGGAGATCGTGCGAGAATGGCTGACCACAAGGTGCAGCCGAAGAATACGAAAACTTTAGCGAAGAACGTTAGTCGCATCACCAGCAAGAATGCCAATAGCTCCATCTCCTTGCCTGATTTGCCCACGGCTTCTACATCGACGCTGTTGTCGGGGATGATGGCTGGGGGCGCTTCTAAAGGCTTTGGCGGTGGTTCGGGTGGCGGGATTGGCAATGGGATGGGTTTAGGGGTCGGTGGCGGTAAAAACTTTGTTGGTCGCCCCGTGATGGGCGCACGCATTGTCGCCCAAAAAATCGCCGTTTACATGGACGCCTCCGGTTCGATGGGAGGGTACTTAGACCGCGTTGAAAACGAGATTCGGAAGCAGTTTCCCGATGCGGATGTGTTTATGTACAATGGTATTTTCACCTTCGTACAAGACGGTGCCGTCGCGGGCGGACTCCATTTTAAAGGTCAACCTATTGCACGGATTGGACCTGGGATTCGCGACACGGATCCCAAGAAATTATCTCCCGCAGGCAAAGCGGTGTTAAAGAAATATGACAGTAATTTTATGGCCGGCTCCGTAGGGGCTTGGGTGGACATCATGCGTCAAGAGAAGGGTTATGATGCGTTGGTGTTATTCTCTGACTTTGAAGACGGTGTTACGCAGTGGCGCATCAAAGGTGAAAAAGGCACCAGCACCAAAGGAGGTTCCAGTTATCCAGTCGTTTATTATGATGGTACCCGCACGGATTTGGGTGGCGGTTCGGATCTGCGTAAGCCTCCTGAAAAAGCTTGGGAAGAAGAGTGGGTGCGTTCCTTTGCTGCGGCTAAAGATGGTCGCGGTCCCCGCCTTTACTGTTTCTCAACCGAGCAAGAACCCCAGCCGCTGCTCACCAAGTGCGTCGTTGCTTCTGGTGGGCAGATTAAAATGGTGACGTGGTTAAAGACTGGCGGTGAGCCGCCAGCTGAAGATGCGAATGCCGCTGCCATGATGACTCCAGCAGCTGCGGCCGTGCCTGGTGCAAGCGCTCCTAAGCCCTACAAGCCACCTCGCTAAGGGTTTGATGCTAGAGTCGGGGCTTTAGCCCTGCTTGGTAATGAAGTTCAGGCACACAGGCTTGGGGCGGATTTTAGTTCGTGCCAAGTTGAGGCATGACGATGCCTCGTGCACTGCTGACTGAGCGCCATCAGGCGAGCTCATGGCGTAGTTTCCTGTTTTCGTTTACGGTACACCTGCTGTTGATTGCCTTGGCCTGTTGGATGGTATTGCGGTATGCCACGCCCGCTCGACTAGAAGCGCCTCAATCAATGGTCGTGGCCGGGGGTGCAAGTTCTCCCGCCTTGGGTGTTAAATTGTTTTCGCAAACAAAAACGTCGACCTTAGAGCGAGCCAAGTTGCAACGGCTCACGGTAAAAAATGCTATCAGTGGTTGCGTGGTGTCTTCGGTGGCTTTGCCTAAAATGAAGCCGGGTGGTTCGTTGGGTACCAGCGGACAGGGCTTAGGTAAAGGAGGGCAGGGCCACGGTTTTGCTTCGGGCTTGGGGCAGGGTCTGGGCACGGCCAGTGGCTTTACAGGAAAACCAGTTTTGGGAGCCACGATTCGCGCTAAAAAAGTCGCAGTGTATTTAGACTGCTCAGGTTCTATGAAGCCGTATTTAGACCACGTTAATCGGGAGATCCGCCATCAATTCCCCGATGCCGATGTATTTCGTTTTGATGGAGCAAGGGTGTTAGCCTACGAGAAAGTAGTCGTGTATGGCCGGGGTTTTCATGGCGTGGCTCCGCGGGTTCATGAGGCACCGACGCAGACAATCCTGGCGGATTTAACACCCTATGGTCACCAATTGCAGGAGCGATTTTCTCAGGCCTGTGAAAAGGGTTCGTTGGGCGCTTGGTTGGATTATATGATTCAAGAGCCCTACGATGCGTTGGTCGTTTTTTCCGACTTTCAAGATGGAGTTCGCATTTATGAGCAAGACCCTCATCGCGATCCGCGCTTAATTTATTCGGATAGTTATTATCATCCCGTTAATCATGGCCGTGCGTTGCATTATCCCTGGGAGCAACGGTGGTTGGAGCGGTTTGCGTTAGGTCAGCATTTTAAAGGGCCGCGACTTTACCTGTTTACGGTGCAACAAGAGCCCCAGCCCATTTTATTAAAATGCGTGGCCGCTTCGGGTGGGGCGTCGACTTCAGTATCATGGTTGAAGAAGAAGCCTGCGGTCGAGGCACGTTGACGGTTGCACCGCGGGAGGGATTGGTTTTAGATGCGGTATGGTTTCCTTTACCTCTGAGTTTCGTGCTGCGTTTGCCGATACGGATGCGGCGGGAATCGTGCACTTTACCACGGTCCTCTTTTGGGTTGAGGCCACGGAAGAAGCCCTCTTTCGCGAGTTAAAGCTACCTTTTTTTGTCCAAGAGGAGGAACGCGTGAAAGGCTTTCCGCGGGTGCGGATTGAGTGCGATTATAAGTTCCCCGTTTACCGTGAAGAAGTCGTGACCATCGCCCTACAGCCTCAAGAGTTGGGCGACAAAAAATTAGTCTGGGGCTTTAAGGCCACGGTCCAAGGGCGCGAAGTGGCGGCGGGCGCCTTAACGACCGTGTATGCCCACCGGACGGGGACGGGGGCGATGGCCGCCGCACTCATTCCTTTACCTACCTTAAGTGGGCTTCGAACCTATTTTAAATTATAATCATGCCACTCTCCGCGTCCCGCCTCTGGTTTTATTTCTTGGGTTGTGCGTTGGTCGTTTTGGTTTGGCAGAGTCAGGTTAAGGTGACGCCGATGCATGCCGATGAGGCCGTGCAGTGGTCGCTCGCGAAAGACCTGAGCGAGGGAGTCCCCTATAGCACCAATGAGGATCGCTTTCATGGCCCGACTTTAGCCGCCGTTACTTGGCTCCGCACTAAAGTCTCCGGGGTGTCCTTTAAGGAACTCACGCCAGAGTTTCTCCGTTTTAGTCCCCAAATTTTTTTGGTCATCATGGCTTTGGCGGTGGTCCTAGTGCGGGGGGTGAGTTGGTGGGTGCGGGGGGCTTGGATTTTCGTCCTGATTGGGGCGGAAGCACTCACACCGTATGGGCATACTTATATCCAAGAGATGCTATTAGCGGCGGGGTTTGTTTGGGGCGTGGTGCTGTTTACTCAGGCCCGTCATGCCAAGAATCCTCGAGGCTATTTACTCTTAACTGGTTTATGCTTTGGGTGGGCTTTGGCCTGTAAGGTCACCGCATTGGCTTACCTTGCCTTCTTCTTCGCGACTGGCTTTTGGCTCCATGGTGCCAGTTTTTCACGTCGTAACTTAGCGTGGTTGGCAGGCGGGATTCTGGCGGGCTGGAGTTTTTTCCAAAGCCTCGCGTTCACGGACTTACATGGCTTGGTTTCTTGGTGGTACCAACTCGCCCGGGCTTTTGGCGTCGCGGCAGGCATGTCGGAAGATTCGTTGTGGGCGGAAAGTTACGCCCCGTGGTTTTGGACCGGAGGTGGCTTGTTGCTGATTAGTTTGGGGCGTTGGATGGCACGACGTCGTTTAGGGCACTGGCGAGAGTCGGACGTCGATCTGCCCTTAGCCACCGCTTGGTTGATTTATATTTTTCATACTGTTTTGCCGTACAAGACCCCGTGGCTTTTGTTGACGGCGATTGGCTTGGCCCTCGCTTTAGTTGTCCCAGTTTTGATGAGTGGCCCACGGCGGGAGCAGGCGATACTCTTTGCCGGGTTGTTGCTCTTGGCGTTTACCGCTCCGCGGGTTTTCGTGCACAGTCAGACTTTGCCTGAAGTCGTTAAATTTAGTACGCAGACCGAACAAGTCGCCCAGGCTTACGGCCCCAAGCAATTTTACATCGCCATTGATGGTGGCCACTACTGGCCCTTGCCTTATTATTTAAGAAAATTCTCCGTCGGCTACGGTTCGTTTCCGACCGCTGAAAAAGCACCGTTGCGACTGGTGCCGATGGTCGACAACAGTCAGCCCGTCGTCGAAGGTTACCAGACGTTACGGCTGCATCTCCGGGCGGGGGAAGATTATTGGGTGTTAGTTGCCAAAGACCTTAAAGGTCCTCTAATGGACTTTGCTGCCCCATGAGTTCTCGTCCTGTCATTCACAGTTTCTCGCACGATGCCCTCGGTGCTCGGTTTTGGGTGCGCATTGCGGATGAAGAGGCGACCTATGCGAAAAACGCCGCCGCCGGGGTCTTTCAGATGTTGGATGATCTAGATTTCCAACTCGATAAGCGTCATGACAGCGGCCCAATTCAGGCGATTAATTCTATGCCCGAAGGGGCACTGGTCACGGCAGCGGATTATTTGCGGACGATTTGGGCCTTTGCCCAAGGCTTGCGTGAAGAAACGCAAGGGGCTTTTGATATCTCGGCTGGGGCCTTGTTTGACTATTGGCAACAGCGCGGTGAATTGCCTTTTAATGCCGATGACGCCGAGTGGACCAAGGCCTGCAGTGCGGTCAAAGAGGGTAAGTTTCAATTAGACGGGGCCGAGTTTTCTTGTGTTAAACTGGGTGCAAAGTTGGACCTGGGTGCGATTGTTCGCGGCTTCGCGGTCGATAAGATGGCCGAGATGTTGGAGAATAATTGGGGCATTCACCGTGCCTTGTTAATTGGCGGCGGTGGGGTCACCTTGGCCTTGGATCCTCCAGGTGATGCAAATGGCTGGCGGATTGGCGTCGGGGTGCATTCGGAAATGAAGCTTTGTCGCTTTGCCCTCGCGAGCAAATCGGGGTCGGGACAAGTGGGGCGTCTCGTGGATCCACGCAGTGGTCGGGCGGTTGAGTTGCCTGAACCGGTTCGCGCGATTGCGACCACGGGCTTGGAAGCCGAAGGGATTGCAATGGCCGCGGCCGTGCTTTCTCCCGCTGAGACCGAAGAAATGGTCAGCCGGGGTTGCAGTCGGGGCGTCTGGCAGCCCGATGGGACCCGTTGTGGGTCGATGACCTACTTTGATATCTCTGACCGCTTAGATCGTCCTACGGTTTAAGTAGCTTATCAATGTCATCCAAAAGCTTTTCGCGTTGGGGCGAAAAGAGGAAAAGGTCGGAACCGATTAAATGTTTGGCACTGGCGAGAACTTCTTTGGGCGGGCGGCGCGTGGCCATCAGGCGTTTTAAGTAGAGTTCTAAATCGTCGCTAATCTTTTTATGATCTAACTTTAGTCGCACAATCTGCAGCAAGACCGCTTGATTATTTTCGTTCTGCAGGTGGGTCTGGATTAAGATATCGTTCGCTTCATCAAAGCGGCCCACTTCGATGAGTTTGCGCGCACAGGTGAGCAGTAGCGCTGGGGGGAGGTTTTTGTTCTCCAGCAGGCGGTGCAGGTTGATTTCACCGATATCGAATTGCCCATCTGAAAAGTAAGCTACGGTGCGCAAGGCATCGAAGGTGATGGTAATGTCCGCAGGCCATTGCGTGCGATCAGGGCCGTTATAAAGTTCGTCGACAATGCGAATGCAGTCTCGGGCTTTGCCGGCGTTGATTAAACACTCAACGTGGATGAGGGTGAATTTTAGGCGATTCGAGAACGTGTTTTTCTGCGCCAATTTAAGGAGGCGGGCTGTGAGTTCAATGTCGTGGGAGTTGTTGGCGTAACTCGCCAGCTCGAGCATAGTTTGTTCGCTGCCACCGTATTGTTGAATCAGGCGTTCGATAACTTCTTGGCGTTTAGCCTGACTCTTTTCGTCCTTCATTAAGTAGAGTGACTGAATCGTGGGGCCGGGCTTATTGGGTTCAGCAATCGTGAGTAAATCCAAGCAGTCTCGGGCCGCGGCCAAGTTGCCCATTTCTTGTAACCATTTCGCTTTGATGCTGAGCAAGATTTTGGTGTCGGGGTGCTGTTGGAAGCCTTCGTTGATTAATTGCAAAGCCGCTTCGCGGTCGCCCGATTCCCAGAGCATTTGGCTGTAGATAATCAAACCATCCAGCGTGTTGAGTAGTTGATTTTCTTTAATGATTTTAGCGGTTTCATTAAAATTACCGCGAAGGAGATTAGCTTGGGCGGTAGCGATTAATAGTTCGCTACGGACGGCGGGTGCGAGGTCGGTTTGCGGGAGGTATTTTTTGCCGACGTTGATCACCCGTTGGTCCTGATCGAGCATGAAGCAGTGGACCAAGTAATTATGGAAATATTCCGGGTCTTGTTTGGCGTATTCGAGTGATTCTTCGAGTAACTCGTAGGCGTCTAGCGTCCGACCAAAGGCGAAGAATAAACTCGCGCACATTTTCTGGGCCTCGAGGTTGGCGGGCGACAGGTAGGCTCCCGTCCCGATGTATTTGGCGAACTCGGCGTAGTCCTGACGGTCATAGGCGGCCTTGGCGATGCTGACGTAAAAATCTCCTTTGCGTTGGAGGTGGGCTAGGCGTCCATACGACGCTTTTTCTTTAACCATAAGCGCACGGTCCCGATGTCGAATCTCGTCGCGACTTAGCGGTAGGTTGGAAAACCAATAGGCAATACTCTCTGGGAAGTAGAGGTACATGTCGGCTCGCCGGGTTGTGGTGATGCCATTCATGTACCGTTGATTGAAGTAGTAGCCTTCGGCACTGAGCAGCCAGCCGAGTAGTGTAGCACAGCTAAGGAATAGTGCCGTGCGACCCCAGACAAGACGGTAGGTCGAGTCATGGTACCCCTTGCGTTCAATCGCCACCATGCCCCAGAGGATGAACCGTACGGGTCGCGACCCAGGGGCCTGACTGTACTGGTAGGGGCTATCGGACATGATGGTTATATCAACTTTACCCGCGAAACGGGCAAGTGCGGACTCGCCCGACGCCTAGAGGATAAATGATAAATCAGAGGCTTGATTTACCGGAGCTAAACAGGTCTCGCCTACGCAAACTTGGTACCCGGTCGCTGGTTCATGTGCGATGAGCCAGAGTGGACGGTAAGGACGTTGGTGGGGAGGCGTGTGGGCATCACCCAGGAGGACTTGCTGTAAGGTGTCTGTGAAGGCACCTGGTGCCGCTTTGAGCGTGGCATAGCCAATCGCATACTGCGTTAAGCCATGGAGGGCGTAGCCAATCGCATCTGGTAAGCGACGACTCAAGCCGCCGTAGGCTTGAGAGAGTTGGGCGAACTCATGCCGCCAGAGGGGTTGCTCCTGCAGGGCCTGAATCTTGCCAAAGGCATTGAGGAGGGCGGAGTTACTCGAAGGCGTGGCATGATCGAACCAATCTTTCTGCCGGACGGCTAAATTGGTGCGTTGTGGGCCGACTAAGAAGAAGCCGTCTTCTTGGTCGTCGCGGAACGTAAAGTGTACGTGTTCTAAAAGTTTTTTAGCCTTTTCCAGATAAGGCGTGGGCGAGGTGTGGGCCCAAAGAGCGTAGGCGCTAAGGCTGAGTTCAGCTTCGGCTAGCCAAGCGTAGTCGAGGAGGGTGGCCTCGCCGCTCGCGATAGAACCGTGTACCACCGGTTTGAGCGAGCTGGCATCGTTGAGCGACAGGCCAATTTTCTCGCTGAGAATTTTTTCGGTTTTTAAAGCCAACTCGAACCAGTCGTGGCGGCCAAAAATCCACGCCGCTTCTGCAAGGTGGCGAATGAGGAGTGCGTTCCAACTGAGCAGGGCTTTTTCATCGCGCGTGGGTTGGGGGCGGCGGTTGCGTATTTCAAGTAGTTGCTGTCGGGCGGCGGCAAGGCGCTCGCGGTCGGCGAATTTACCGCGCAACTTGGGAATATTGGCTCCTTCAAAATTACCTTGATCAGAGATGCCGTAAACTTGGGCGAAATCAAACGCCTGACTGCCGAGGGCCTCCGCAATTTCGGCAGATTTCCAAATATACGTGGTGCCTTCATGGTGTTGCGTGTCGGCATCCAGTGAGGCGGCGAAGAGACCTTGCGAGAGTTGCATCTCGCGTTGCAACCAACCGATGGTTTCCGCCACGACCTGTGCATAGAGGGGGTCGCGATAACGAGCCCAAGCCGCGGCGTAGGTGCCGATGAGTTGAGCGTTATCATAGAGCATTTTTTCGAAGTGCGGCACCGTCCAATCGCGGTCGACGCAGTAGCGGTGAAAGCCACCTCCGATTTGATCGTAAAGTCCGCCGCGAGCCATGGCTCCGAGGGTCATTGTAAGTACCGCGTCCAATCGCGTGGCGAGTTCGCGTTTCGCTTCAACCGCGGCCGAACCGCGCAGCGTTAAGAGAAATTGCAGCGTTGAGGGTGAGGGGAATTTCGGAGCCCCGCCGAAACCGCCAAACGAGTCATCGTGTTGCGCACAGATTTTTTCGCCGGCGGCGATGAGGTCGTCCGGGCTTGAACCTTGTCCGTCCGCTTCGGGTGGGCGGGTCAGGTGAGTTAAGTTTTGCGTGATGGCCTCGGCGTTAGAGATTAACTCTTTTTTATTCCGGTGATAAAAATCCGAGACGCGCATTAGCAATTGGGGCCAGGGGACTTGTCCGAGTCCGCGGTCTTCGGGAGGGAAATAAACGCCGCCGAAAAACGGACGACCATCCGGCAGGCAGAAACAATTTAAGGGCCAGCCCCCTTGGCCGCTGACCATTTGGACCGCACTCATCATCAGCTGATCGACCTCTGGCAGTTCCTCGCGGTCGACCTTAATGCAGACGAAGTGTTGGTTCATCAGGTCGGCAATCCAAGGCTGCGAGAAGGATTCTTGGGCCATCACGTGACACCAGTGGCAGGACGAGTAACCAACGGATACGAGGACTGGTTTATCCTGAGCGCGGGCCGTGGCAAAAGCCTCAGGGCACCAAGGCCACCAGTCGACGGGGTTGTCTTGGTGCTGCAGCAGGTAAAGGGATTTTTGTTGGGCCAGACGGTTGGGCACCTCGCTAAAGTTAGGGTTTGGCGACCGGGTGCAACAAAGACCGTTTATTTCTCCTTCGACTTGCACGAGGAGGGGGAGGGGGTAAGGTCGATTAATGCTTTATCGCCTTCTTTTAACCATCTGTCTTTCGCTGTCAGCGGGAGCGGTGGAGGTGACGTTGCAGTTGCCCGAAGCCGCCGATGAACGCCTTAAGACTTTCGCTCATCAAGCCGAACAGCTTGTAAAAGAATGGGAGCCCAAGGTTGCTGATATCTTAGCCTCCGACCCCGCCCGTCGTCCGAAAAACATCACCATCATTTTTCGCGAAATGTCGGGTGTGGCTTATTGGGATGGCAAAGCCATCAACGTGTCGACGGCTTGGGTGGCCTCGCATCCTAAAGACGTTGGCTTAGTGGTGCATGAACTAACCCACGTGCTGCAAGGTGGCTACCATAAGACCCCCAGCTGGTGGACCGAGGGGATGGCCGATTACGTGCGTTTCGGAGTCATGGAGGGCGGCCATTTTGGGATTAAAATCGATCCCACGAAGCAAAAGCCTCGCGACTCTTATCGGGTGACGGGCTATTTCTTTTTCCAAGCCGAGAAGAAATACCCCGGGTTAATTAAGAAATTGCATGAAACTTGTGCTGCGGGTCGTGACCCGGAAGCGACTTTTAAAACCCATTGCGACGGGAAGACGGTCGAGGAAGTCTGGACCGATTTAGTCGTCACGCCGCAGAAATAGTCATGGGGAAGATTCGCATTTTAGAAGCTAACGTCGCGAATCAAATTGCGGCCGGGGAAGTCGTCGAACGCCCCGCCGCAGTGATTAAAGAGTTGTTGGAGAATTCACTCGATGCCGGGGCGACCCGCGTGGTGATTGATTTTTCCCGAGGAGGTAAGGCGTTGATGCGCGTGGAGGATGATGGTTCCGGGATGTTGCCTGAGGAAGCGGAGTTGAGTTTGGCCCGTCATGCGACGAGCAAGATTCGCCAAGCTAAAGACCTCGACCAAATCGCGACGTTTGGCTTCCGCGGAGAGGCTTTGCCCTCGATTGCGAGCGTGAGTCGTTTTACCCTGCAAACCCGCCCAGCTGCCGAAGCACACGGGGTTGAGATTCTCGTCAACGGGGGGAAGATTCTGCATCAAAAAGACCATGGGATGGCGCCGGGCACGCGGATTGAAGTAGCGAATTTATTCCATCCCGTCCCCGCCCGCTTAAAGTTTTTGAAGTCCGATGAAACGGAGTCGGCTCATATTATTCGCTTGGTACGCTTGTATGCCTTAGCTCACCCCGAGGTTGGCTTTTTATTGCGTGAGGATGGTCGCGAGATTTTCCGTTCGCCCCGTCAGGCACCTTTACTGGATCGTTTGCGCGAGATCTGGGGGCGCCAAGTGGCGGAAGAGGTCACGTTGATGCCCGTCTTTGAGCGCTCGGGGATGAAGTTGAGTGGGATGTTAGGTCGACCCGGGGTTTCTCGCGGGACGCGCCAAGACTTGGTGACGGTGGTGAATGGCCGGCCGGTTGATAGTCGGACGATGGCCTTCGCCCTGACGGAGAGTTATCACACCTTTATTCCTAAGGGTCGTTATCCATTGGCATTTGTTTTTCTAGAAATCGACCCAGCTTGGGTGGATGTAAACGTGCATCCAGCTAAGCGGGAAATTCGTTTTCGTGATGAAGCCAAGGTGCGGAATTTTATTATTGAGGCGATCTTGTCGGTGTTGCGGGCGAAAGTAGAGTCCGACGTGGGGTTTCCAGTGGTGCCAACACCCACGTTGCCTGGGGCTTTACCTGTTAGTCCGATGAGCCCTGTTCCGAGTGTTTCAGCCGTACCCGCTTCGCCACTTCCGCCGTTAGCGGTACCGGTTTCGGTTCCGCCAGTGCCTGCCTCGTCGGCTTTACGTTTAGGTTGGCGTCTTTTAGGTCGGCTTCGAGAGGAGCGGGCCGTTTTTGAAACGCCGACGGGAGTGGCTATTCTCGATTTAGGGGCCGCACACCAACGAGTCCTATACGAGAAAATCCTCGAACAATTTCAGGGGCAGCAGGTGATCAGTCAGCCTTTGCTAGTGCCATTGACCATGGAACTTGAGCCCTTGGCTGCCTCCGTGCTGAAGGAGCGTGGTGCCTTGCTCACGGCTGCAGGTTTTAATTTTGAAGAGTATGGCCGTAATTTCTGGCGCGTGGCGGCCTTGCCCTTTTGGTTAGAACCAGATGATGCGTTGACCTTTATTCGCGACCTTTTGGCCGAGATGGCACGGCGTGAAGGGGACTTTGGGAAACCTTCACTGGCTTACGATGCCTTAGCGAAATTGGCGGTGCATCGTGCCCGTCGTAAAGGTGATACGATTGCGGATGCTGAGGTGATGGAGTTAGTGCAGGCTTTATTCCGCACCACTCAGCCGGGAACGTGTCCCAAGGGTCGAAAGACGTATTGGGAATGGACCGATGGTGAAATGACCCGCCGTTTCAGTTAACGGCGTTTGCGGTATTTCTTCGAGGGCGTCGGTTTACCCGTGCGCAAAGCCTCGATTTGATCTCGTAAGGCCGCTGCTTTCTCGAATTGCAGTTCATCGGCAGCAGCCAGCATTTCGGCTTCGAGGTCAGCGAGCACGAGGGCAATGTCTTTCTCGTCGGTGCCTTCGGCCACGGCGAGGATGTCTTCCGCCTCTTCATCCACCAAGCTCTCTTCAATTTTACGGCTGGTGCTTTTAGGCGTGATGCCGTGCTTTTTATTATAGGCTTCTTGGCGTTGGCGCCGATCCGCACAAATTTTTAAGGTGCGGGCGAGTGATTTGGTCATCACGTCGGCGTAGAGCAACACGCGGCCTTCCACGTGGCGGGCGGCCCGGCCGGCGGTTTGAATCAAACTGGTTTCGCTGCGCAAGAAGCCTTCTTTGTCGGCATCGAGGATGCCCACTAAAGCGACTTCAGGTAGGTCGAGCCCTTCGCGCAGTAAGTTAACGCCAACGAGGACATCGAATTTCCCCGCCCGTAAACGTCGTAAGATTTCAACGCGTTCGATGGCATCAATGTCGGAGTGGAGGTATTCTACTTTCAACCCATGATCGCGCATGAAGTTAGAAAGTTCCTCCGACATGCGCTTGGTTAAGGTGGTGACGAGCGTGCGCTGATTTTTAGAGGCAGCGATTTTAGCTTCGCCGATGATGTCTTCCACTTGCCCTGCAATGGGTCGCACTTGCATGACTGGGTCTAGCAAGCCAGTTGGGCGAATGACTTGTTCGGCCACCACGCTCGAGACTTCATACTCATAGGGGGCAGGCGTGGCAGAGACGTAGACGACTTGGCCTACAATATCATTAAACTCCGCAGGCATCAGGGGTCGATTGTCCAAGGCGGAGGGGAGGCGGAAGCCGAATTCCACAAGGCGTTCTTTGCGGGCGCGGTCACCATGGTACATGCCTCCGATTTGGGAGACGGACACGTGGCTTTCATCGATGAAAACCAATTTATCCTTCGGGAAGAAGTCGATGAGGCAGGAAGGGCGTTCGCCAGGTTGGCGGCCCGACATGTGTCGTGAATAGTTTTCAATCCCGGTGCAAAACCCTGTTTCACGCAGCATTTCCAAGTCATGCTCTACTCGCATGCGGATGCGCTGGGCTTCTATGAGACGGTTCTGCTTTTCAAAAAATAGCACCCGCTCTTCCATTTCGGCCCGGATGGTATCCATGGCCCGCTTGACGCTCCCCGGAGCCGTAACGTATTGATTGGCGGGGTAGAGGTCGAATTTCTCGAACGACTTTCCAGGCTTAACGCTGATGGGGTCAAGCTCCCGGATGGCTTCTAATTGATCACCCCAAAATTCTAAGCGGATGGCTGATTCCATGTAGGCCGGCCAAATATCAATCGTTTCCCCGCGAGCCCGGAACGTACAACGCTCTAAAATCGCATCCTGCCTATTGTATTGGTTGCTGACGAGTTTGGTTAGAAATTCATCGCGCCTTAGGTTTTGTCCGACTTGCAGCGGAATCATCATCGCCAAGAAATCTTCGGGGGAGCCTAAACCGTAGATGCACGAAACGGAGGCGATTACGATGACGTCGCGACGAGAAAGGAGGGCACTGCTGGCGCTGATGCGGAGGCGTTCGATGTCTTCATTGATGGCCGAATCTTTTTCAATGAAGGTGTCGGTCTGGGGCACATAAGCCTCAGGCTGATAATAATCATAATAACTGACAAAATACTCGACGGCGTTTTCGGGGAAAAAGTTTTTGAATTCGGAGTATAATTGTGCCGCGAGGGTTTTATTATGCGAAATAATCAGGGTTGGGCGCTGCTGTTGCACGATGAGGTTGGCCATCGTGAAGGTTTTGCCCGAGCCCGTGACCCCGAGGAGTGTTTGACGAGCATTGCCTACCCGCAAGGAAGCATCGAGCGTTGCAATCGCAGTAGGTTGATCGCCCATGGGGCGATAGGCAGAATGCAACTTGAATTCCATATTAACGCAGGCCGCCGGCAACGAGCCAGGCCGGGTCGACGCCTGTTAAATCAGGGATAATACGGTGAGCTCCTGTAGGAATGAGTTGGTCGGCCGAATTCGTCGTCGCTAACGCAATAGTATTAAATCCGCCGCGGAGACCTGCTTCAATCCCTGCAAAAGAATCCTCGAAGACAAAAGAGGTTTGTGGGTTACCTTGAGCTAAGGCGCAGGCTTTTAAGAACACTTCTGGGTCCGGTTTACCGTGTTGCACATCTTCACTCGAAATCGCTCCTTGGAAAAGTCCATGGAGGTTGAAGAGCTCAAAGGATAGCTGCAGATTTTCTTTTTGGGTGGAGGTGCCGATGACGCATGGGATGCCTAAGGCCTTCAGTTGGGTGGTCAGTTCACGTGCCCCAGGGAGCAAGCGGATGTGGCCTTGGCGGGCGATGTCGCGGTAGAGGGCTTCTTTGCGATAAGAGAGTCGCCGAATTTCAGCGGGGTCTTGGGTCCACGCTAAGATATGAGGGATGATGACTTCATTGCGCTTACCAAAGCCTCGTTTAAAGTGATCAGCGGGCAGCGGGAGACGTTCTTCTTGCGCCAAGGCTTCCCAGGACTGCTCGTGGGCGGTAGAGGAGTCGATGACGACACCGTCCCAGTCAAAAATCGCAACCGTTCGTGACATGCTGCTTAGTGTTTGTCCCAAGGTAAGGTGACTTTGACCGGACGATATTCCCAAACGTTGAGCGGGTCGAAAATTTGTCCGGGAGCTAAAATATTATTAGGGTCGAGGGCGTGCTTCACGGCGCGCATGGCATTGATTTCCGCGGGCGTGTGTTGCAGCGTGAGGAAGGGCGATTTGGCGATGCCGATGCCGTGTTCGCCAGTGATGGCACCGCCGAGGTCGACGACTTTCTGCATGATTTCATGAATCGCTTGTTCGGCCGCCTTGCAGTGCTGCGGATTATCGCGATCATACATGATGTGCACGTGGAAGTTGCCGTCGGCCGCATGACCAAACGTCGGGGTGGCTAAGCCAGTGCGATCGCGGATTTCGCGGGTAAATTTAATTAACGCCACGTAGTTGCGGAATGGCACCACGATATCTTCGTTTAATTTCGCATTACCTAACGCATACATCGCTTGGGAACAAGTCCGACGGATGTCCCAGAGGGCTTCGGCGTCGGCTTCGATGTCCGTTTCGCGATACGCCACGGCGAACTTTTTAATCCAAGCACGAACCTTCACGGCATCCTCGGCTAGCGTGGCGGGATGGCCATCGACTTCGACGAGCAAAATCGCGTGCGTCTTGGAATTGCCATGGAGTTCTTCCGTTGAAAACACGCGTTGGCCGCGGCGTTTTTCGGCGGCCTCCACGGTTTGGGTATCGAGAAATTCAAATACTGCTGGGTTCACGCGCTGGCCCATGAGCTCAGCGGCGGCTTCCAGTGCAATTTCGTCCGTGGCACAAGCGAGGAGGAACGTACGACGAGCGGCCGGTTTATTGACGAGTTTTAAAACGGCTTTGGTGATGACGCCGAGCGTGCCTTCGGAGCCAATCCAGAGGTCTCGGAGATTAATCCCGCTAACAAATTTTCTTAACGGAGCGGCCCAGCGCACTTTTTCGCCCGTTGGTAAGAAACCTTCAAGGGCGTACACGTAATCGCGCACCACGCCGTATTTAGCCGCGCGGAGTCCGCCGGCATTGGTCGCAATATTGCCACCAATACTGCAATGCTTCAGTGAAGAAGGGTCGGGCGGAAAGAATAGCCCGTGAGGGGCGGCGAGTTCGTTGATGCGGGCGGTGATGGCTCCAGGTTGTACCGTGGCCATCGAGGAAACCGGATCGATGACGATTTCATTCCAGTGATCCAAGTGGATCACCCAGCCACCGTGAATGGGGGCACTTGCTCCCGTATTGCCTGTACCCCGACCGCGAACCGTGACGGGGACGCGGTGCTCGTTGGCAAGTTTCAGGGTGATGCCAATATCCTCTTCCACCTGAGGTCGAATCACGGCCTCGGGCATGAAAGAAAGCCTCATGTTATCGAAGGAGGCCGCAAAGCAGGTGGGCTCATCGGTGAGCACCTTTTGGGGGCCAAGCTTCTGGAGCAGCGCTTGCGTGGCTGCTGGGTGAGTTTGCAAGGGAGAGGTCACGGCCTCTCATCAAGCACGGTTATCCCAATTCGGCAAGCCACGCCGTCGCTTCGGCGTCGGAAGGCATCCGCCAATCCCCGCGGGGGGAAAGGGCCACGGAGCCTACTTTAGGACCATCAGGCATCGCGGAACGCTTGAATTGTTGGCTGAAGAAGCGGGTAAAGAAGTTGCGCAACCAATGCTTGATTTCGGCCTGATCATATTTGCCGGCAAATGAGTGCTCGGCGAGCCAGAGAATCTTGGCTGGGCGGTAGCCGTTGCGGACCGCGTGGTAGAGGAAGAAATCGTGTAACTCGTAAGGCCCCACGAGCATTTCCGTTTGCTGCGAAATCTCGCCATCATCATTTGGCGGGAGGAGTTCGGGGCTCACCGGTGTGGCCACGATGTCTTCTAGAATCGCTCGTTCAGTGCCGACGTGGCGGGCGTGAGCGGCCCAAGAAACTAGGTGGCGGACGAGGGTTTTGGGGACGCCGATGTTCACGTGGTACATCGACATGTGGTCGGCATTAAACGTGCACCAGCCCAAGGCGGCTTCCGAAAGATCGCCAGTACCCACCACAAACCCGCCGAGCTGATTGGCCGTATCCATGAGGATTTGGGTGCGCTCGCGGGCTTGGGCGTTTTCAAACGTCACATCGTGCTTTTGCAGCGGGTGATGAATATCGCGTAGGTGCTGTTCGAAGGCGTTATTAATGGGGATTTCGCGCGGCGTGACGCCGAGGGTTTCCATTAAGCGAATGGCGTTGAGACGGGTGCGTGCCGACGTGCCTGGGCCGGGCATGGTGAGTCCGATAATGCCTTTGCGATCAAGTCCCAGACGCCCGAAAGCTTCGAGTAAAACTAAAAGGGCTAAGGTTGAATCCAGTCCACCCGAGACTCCAATCACGGCATGTTTAACGCCGGTGTGACGCAGTCGACGAGCGAGACCCGTGGATTGAATCGCAAAAATTTCTTGGCAGTTTTCGTCGCGCTTATGGGCGTCGTTCGGCACAAACGGGTGTTGGCTAAAACGCCGACGTAGTTTGGGCGTTTGGCCGGTGGGGTGGCCTAATTCGAAACTGATGGTGCGCGTTTTGAGGGCACTCGGTGCACCAAAGAAAGTACTGTTCCGACGACGATCGGCATTAAGACGGTCGAGGTCGACTTGGGAAACGAGCAAGGCGAGGTCGAAGCGAAAGCGCTCAGATTCGCCAAGGATGGTGCCGTTTTCTGCAATTAGGCCATGGCCGCTATAAACAATATCAGTACTCGATTCGCCTGCTCCAGCGGCGGCGTAGATGTATGCGGAGAGGCAGCGAGCCGATTGGGCTTTGACGAGTTCACGTCGATAGGCGGCCTTGGTCAGGAGTTCGTCGCTAGCTGACAAATTACAGAGCAAGTTGGCTCCTGCGAGTGCGAGCGGGCCACTGGGAGGTTCGACGGCCCAGAGGTCTTCGCAGATTTCGATGCCCACGACGCATTCAGGGAGATCTTTGGCTTTGAAGAGGAGGTCGGTACCCATCGGCACGACTTGTCCGAGGAGTTCGATTTCTGTAACTGGGTTAACGCGGGCGGAGGCAAACCAGCGTTGCTCGTAGAATTCCCCTGTGTTGGGCAGGTGGGTTTTGGGGACGACTCCGAGGATTTTCCCTCGCGAAACGAAGACCGCGACGTTGAAGAGCCGGCCTGATACTTCGAGGGGGAGGCCTACGAGGGCGGTTAGGCCTAGTCGACCCGTTGCTTCACTCACTTGTGCTAAGGCCTTGAGGGCACCTTGGAGGAGGGTGCGCTGCCCAAATAAGTCGCCGCAGCTATAGCCCGTCAGGCAAAGTTCGGGTAAAACCACGATTTCAGCCCCTTCCATCGCGGCTTTTTCAAGGGCTTGGCACACGAGGGTGCCATTGGCGGCGGGATCCCCGAGCCGGAGGGCGGGGGAGGCCGCTGCCACAGTCACAAAGCCATGTTGGTGGACGCGTTTGGGCATTCTATAGGCTTGGTAACAATCATGTTCACCGTTGACCCTTGGGAGGCAACCCGAAAGGTCTAGGTCTCTAAAATCTTAGGGGTCCTATGTCATCATCGCCGAAGAAAGAAGTCAGAATCTTTTCGCCCGCCACGGTCGCCAACGTTGCCTGTGGTTTCGATGTTTTGGGTTTTTGCATCGATCAGCCCGGGGATGAGGTTGTCGCCCGCTTTTCAGACCAGCCAGGGCTACGTATTGCCAAAATCACGGGTGATGATGGCCGGTTGCCTTTGGACCCTAAACTGAACACCGCCGGGGTCTCGGCCCAGGCTTTATTGCGCCACTTGGGTAAGGATAACCTCGGGATTGAATTAGAAATCCATAAGAAGATGCCTTTTGGTAGTGGTTTAGGTTCTTCGGCGGCAAGTGCCGTAGGCGGGGCGTTTGTGGTGAACCAACTTTTAGGCGAACCTCTGACGCGTCGTCAGTTATTGCCTTTCGTCGTTGCGGGTGAAGCCGCCGCCGATGGAGCTTGGCATGCCGATAACGTCGCCCCCTGTTTATTTGGCGGAATTACTTTGATTCGTTCCAACGCGGAGTTGGACGTGATGAACGTTAATATTCCCAGCAACCTGTGGGCGGCGGTGGTGCACCCCGATATTGTGGTGCTGACCAAGGTGGCCCGCGAAATCATGCCCCGTCATATTCAGCTCGAGACCTCGACGCAGCAGAGTGGTAACTTGGGCGGTTTGTTATGTGGGTTTTTCCAAAGCGACTATGCTTTAATTGGACGTTCGTTGCATGATTTAATCGCCGAGCCCCATCGGCAGCGTTTGATTCCGCAATTCTATCAAGCCAAGCGCATGGCCATGGAAGCTGGGGCGTTAGGTTTTTCGATTTCGGGTGCCGGTCCCAGTGTGTTTGCTTTGTGTGAAGGCGAAGCCAAAGCCCGGCAAGTAGCGGCGGCCGTCGCGAAAGTTTTTTCACAGATTCCGATCAAGGCCACGCCCTACGTTTCCCAAATCAATTCACAAGGGGTTCATGTCATCGACCAAAAATAAATTAGAATTTACCTCCACGGCGCAGCCGTCTTTACGCGGTAATTTGCGCGAGGTATTATTATCGCCAGTCCCCAAGGGCGGTGGGCTTTGGGTGCCGACGCAGATTCCGAGTTTTACGGATGAGGCGTTGGCTCGTTATCACCACGCCGATTACGCGACGTTGGCCGAAGCGATTTTGGCTCCCTACTTTGCGGAAGAATTAGGGGCGACCGTGCTGCGCGATCTTTGTCGCGATGCTTTCAATTTCCCAGTGCCCGTGGTGTCCGCTCCCGGGATGGATCCGCGGTTGGCAGTTCTCGAACTTTTTCACGGACCTTCGGCGGCCTTTAAGGATTTTGCGGTGCGGTTGCTCGTGCGCGTTACGGCCCGAGTCTTAGGACAAGATTTTCCCCAAATCACGGTTTTGGCCGCCACTTCTGGTGATACTGGAGCAGCGGTGACCGAAGCCTGTGCTGGCGTCCCAGGTGTGCGTGCCGTGGTGCTGTACCCGCGTATCGGCGTGAGTGCGGTGCAGGAATCTCAGATTGCCCAAGCTCGCCCAGGCGTCGTGGCCCTGTCCGTCGAAGGCACGTTTGATGATTGTCAGGCCCTCGTGAAGCGGGCGTTAGCAGATGAAAGCCTGTCGCAACATCGCCCGCTCTTAACGGCTAACTCGATTAATCCAGTCCGTTTAATTGCCCAGGTGCCTTTTGCTTATCATGCCCGCCGTCTTTTACCTCAGGGTGGTCCTTGGGGGGTGGTTGTGCCTTCGGGTAATTTAGGGAACGTCGGCGCAGTCCAGTTAGCCCGCCGGATGGGTTTATCGGTGGATGCATTGACGGCGGCGACGAATGTGAATTCACCGCTACCGGAGTTATTCCAAACCGGACAGTATCGCCCGCGCCAAGCTCACCCCACGCTTTCTAATGCGATGGATATTGGCGCTCCGAATAATTTAGATCGCTTGCTCGCTTGGCGTAGTGGAGGTCCGGCCGTGTCGGCAGTGACGGTAGATGATGCCACGACGTTAGCGACGATGAAGCGAGTGCAGGCCGCTGGTGGTTATGTGCTTTGTCCGCATACCGCCGTGGGGTGGAAGGCTGCTGAGGATCTTTTGGTGCAGCGCCCCGAACTGCAGAAGGTCGTTATTTTTGGGACGGCTCACCCTGCAAAATTCCCCGATGTGTTGGAGGCGGCTTTAGGCCGTCGTGATGCCGTGGCCTTCCCGTTCCCCTTGCCACCCCCTGCGCCCATTAAAGTGACGCAGGATTACGAATCCTTGCGTCGCATCCTGCTCTCTAATCAAGGGTTCTAAGAGCCATCCGCTGGCTTTTAGTCCACTGCTGCGTCGTCGTGATCGACTTCCAGAGGTGGGGTTTGTTCAACTTCGAGGGTGGGTTCGAGGACTAAGTTAATTTCTTCGTTTAGTTTCACCTCGAGCGTGATGACCTCGGAGAAGCTGTCTAAGCCTTCTGCTTCGAGGCTATTTTTATTGGTCTCAGTGTTATCGGCTTGGGCGCCTGGATCTGATTCCTGAGTGGGGGTGGCGGGTGGAGTCGGGTTTTTGGGTTCAATGGTTTCGACTAACTTTGTGCTGGGAATGACTGGGGCCTCGGAAACTTTTTCAGTTTGAGTTGTACAGCAACCACCGAGGATGAGGTGGGCGATGAGGAGCGGGTGAATGGAATGCAACATGATGCACTCCATTCTAGAGGCTGAACGGAATCTACAAGGACTTGGCTAGCCAACTAAACCCTAGGGAGTTCTAGGGATAAAAACCCAATTACTTCTTATCGGCCGTCGTGGCTGTCGCTGGGGTTGCTGGCGTCGCCTTCGGGTCTTTGGGCTGTTCGATGACGATGATGCAGCCGCTGAGCAGTAGGGCTGAAGCAAGGGCGAAGAGGCAGGCAACCGTTTTCATGTGAATGAGAAGTATTTATGGGGTGAATCCGATTTTCACAAATAAAAAGACCACCTCATTCTGGGTGGTCTTTTAGGCGGCTTTTTAGTCCTTTTTATTCGGGTTCAGCGACGGCGAAGGTGACGTTTTTGATTTTGGCCTTAGCCAAAACGTCGAGCACGTTAATCACGCGTTCGTAGCGGGCCGCTTCTTCGGCTTGTACGGTAATTAAGAGTTTGTTGTGCGCTTGTTCGGCCGCTTGGGCCATCTTGGTCATTTCGCTAAAGAGTCCGTCCAAGGTTTTATCCGTTGGGGAGCCTACGGGATCATCGTTAATGGTGATTTGACCGTTCTCTGCGACCCCAATGGTCACTTCATCGGGCATTTCGGTTTCCTTGGCCGTTTCGGCATTACCGGGCAGCGTGGTTTTGAGTTCATGTTCCACTTTCACGGCACCGGCCATCACCATGAAGAAGAGCATGATCACGAAGACCACGTCGATCATCGGCGCAATCTGGAAGCCCGCATTGGGTTGTTCTTCGGCTGGAGGGCGCTTCATGGTTATTCTTCGCGGTTGAGCCCTGAGAAGGCGATGTTGTCGATGCCGGCTTCAGCCCCCCATTCGAGGGCCTTGGAGATGTATTTAGCGTGGCACTGACGGTCGGCACGGATGAGTAAGCGGTACTTTTCGTTCGTGCCTTTGCGGGCGGCTAATTCTTTGGCGATGCCGTCTTTGTCATTCGGGTCGAGCTCACGGTCATCGAGTTTATACTTCGCTTGGCCTGTGGTGGCGTCCCAGGAGATGTTGATTAAACCCGCGGCGGCTTTGTCGTCGCGCTTCTCACCATTGGCTGCAACGGGCAGGGCGATGTTCTTATCAATTTTAAGAACTTGGGCCGAGGTGATGGACATGAAGAAAATCAAGAGGACCAAGAGCACGTCAATCATCGGTGCTACTTGGAATTCTGGCTCTCCGTCGCCTCCTCCGCCTCCGCCTGCCATGGTTTTAAGTCAGGGTTAGGGGTTAAGCTTGCGCCTTTTCTTCGGTCGCAGGGGTCGCCGGAGTGGCGTTCCAATCAGGCTTAGCGGCGTAGATTTCTTCGTCACCAATCGTGTGGCCGGCTACGTCTTCGTAAGGGAAGGCGCGGAAGAGGCCCGAAGCGATTTCGGTGATGTCGTGGATGCCTTTATCGATGCGGTTGCGCAAGAGGTAGTAGGCAATGAACGCGGGAATAGCGATGAAGAGACCTGAGGCCGTGGCCACGAGCACTTCGCCGATAGCGCCAGAGAGTTTGGAGGGGTCGCCCACGCCCGACGAGCCGAGGGTACGGAAGGCGCGCATCATGCCCGTCACGGTGCCGGTGAGGCCGATCATCGGACAGCAAACCCCGATAACGGAGAGGTAGGAAGCGCGACCCATGAGGTCGGCTTTAATGCGGGTGATTTCAGCGATGATGGATTCTTCGGTCATCGTCTTACCGTCGGTCGTGAAACCCACGCCCGCACGGACAACGTCACCGATGGGGGACTTCGCTGCTTTGGCGTATTGGTAGGCGCCGATGTAGTCGCCGTGTTTGAAGAAGTCGCGCAACTGCAAGACTTGTTCTGCAGGGTAGAGTTTCTTGGCACTGGTGCGGATGAAGCCATCGACCACGAGCCAGATCATGAGGATGGAGCAAGCCGTGATGGGGTACATGACCCAACCGCCTTCTTGGAAACTATCCCAAGCGGTTTTTTCATGCATGCCGGCGGTTTCTTGGGCGTGAGCAACGACGGCACCGAAAGCCAAGAAAGCCGAAGTGACTAAACTAAGACGGAATTTCATCTTCATCGTAATCAGGGGTAGTAGGTTATTTAGGGTAGGTTTTGGAAAGGGGCAAGGACTCACTTATTACCTTCGTCATTTTGGCTATTATCGGTCTTGGCCGGGGTGGTCTTGGGGGCTTCTTCGGGAAGCACGGTATCGCTGATCTTTTTCTGTTCAGCCTCGGCTAAGAGACGGTCTTCCTTGGGGAGGAGTTTCTTGGCTTCCTCGGCTTCCTTAGAGACGGGGTAGTAGATGACTAACTCGCGCAGGTAGCGGTTGGAAATTTCTTCCAGTTTTTGTTCGCGGGTAGCCGGAGTATCCATCCCTCGGAAGGCTTTAGCGGCCCCGAGCATGGCTTTGGGGATGTGTTCTTTTTGCGAACCGAAGAAGACGGGCACGCGCAGGTAGGTATTCATCGCCAGCTCGTATTTCTTGGTTTGGAGCAGGGAGTTGCCTTTGACGAGGTGAAGGCGGGCGAGGACGTCGGGGTCGTCGACCTGGCCAATTAGGGCGGTGGCTTCGGTGATAACCGTTTCATGTTCGCCACGGCGGGCGCGTTGCATGAGGCGGGCGAGTTTGATTTTGAGAGCCAGTTCGGGGACTGAGCCGTCATCCGCTTTTTCTAAGTTATCCAGGAAGGAGGAGAGGGCACTGTCGTTTTCCAGTCGGTCCAGAGCATCCAACTTGATCATCGAGGCCTTGAGCCACCAGCTGCCTGGCACTTTCTTGACGGGCTCAAAGAGACGAATGATCGGCTCAACGACGGTGAGCGCATTGGAGGAGTCGCCCCGAGCCACGCTATTTTGGGCCTCCGTGAGTTTTTCTGGCATAGGCCAGATGATGCGTTCGACGTCGGTAAATTTCTTCGTGGTTTCCATTTCCACGCCGCCATTGGTGGTGAGTTTGGTCACCGTGCCTTTGAGGGTGTTCATGGTGGCCTTCTTCGGGTCCACGATGGGCTTGGGAGGCAAGGTGGTGGTGTCGACCTTGAAGGGGTCGTTCACTTCCCAGCGGTCTCCGCCCTTGAAGATGAGGGTTTGTCCGAGGCAAGTAGCCGTCGTGCCTAAGAGACTCAGGCTTAACAGGCGAAAGAGTGCGGTACGCATGCGATTAAAGGTTAACGGTGAGCGCGCGGGCTTCTTTAGCTTCAGGGGTATCCTTGATGCGATCCTTGGAGAGCATCTCGGTGAGGAGTAGTTTCGCGTCAGGTTTTTGGCCCATCTTATTGGCCAAAACTTTGGCGGCGCTGAGGTAAGCCTTAGCCGACCAAACTTCGTATTTCTTCCAAGCTTGGTAGCAACGGCGGTAGTAAGCCACGGCCTCGGCGTTATGCCCTTGGCGTTCTTCCATGACGCCTAACCAATAGAGGCAGCCGGCGGTGGTTTCTCCGCGCCATTGTTTTTCTTTAGCAATCTCTTCGAATTCTTTTTTCGCGTCGGGATATTTTTCCGTGTTGGCGAGGGCTCGGGCTCGCGCAAAGCGAATTTCTTTTTCCTTCGACATCGTAATATTGTTGTCGATGGCCTCGTTACAGAGGGCGAGGGCGTCTGCAGGCTTGTTTTGGCTGAGGCGGATTTCCGCTAAGCCGGCGAAACTGAAGTCAGCATACTCGGAAGAGCGATGGTGCTCCATGATGTACGTGAAATAGGTTTCGGCTTTGGCGGTTTCACCTTTGGTTAACAAGTAGTCGCCCACGATGGCTAAAATAGTGGGGCTTAACTCCTCGGCTTTATAGTTATTCGAAATCTTTTGGAAGTAGGTGTCTGCCTTCTCAGGATTGCGGAGGAAGGTGGCAATTTGCCCCAAGGCAAAGAAGCCGCGAGCTTGGGCGATCAAAGAATCTTTGTTTTCTTCTAAGCGCAGGTACTTCACTAAATCGGCTTCGGCCATGTCGGCCGTGTAACTGCCTGGAGGCAGGGTGACGCCCGGTTTGACGCGTTTAACGCGACGCGCGAGTTTTTCGGCCAAGTAAATGACGAGTTTTTCGGCACCTTCTTGCTTACGGTCATTGATGCTTTCCGCCACCGAGGTGGATAGAATACTCAAGGCTTCTTCCTTGGCTTGGGCGATGCTGGCCTGACGGCGTTTATCGACTTCTTCTAACGCCGCGGCGAGTTCCGCGGAGAGTTTGACGACATCGGCCTTGGCGGCTTCGACGACGGCCTTAGGCGATTCTTTGCGCTCTAAGTCATCAACTTTACGACGAGCATCTGCGAGTTGTTGGCTGAATTTCTTTTGTACTTGGTCGGTTTCTTGGGCGAACTCGGGCTTATCGCCCATGCGTTCCGTCGACTTAATGATTTCGTAAAGGTAATTCAGCGCCTTGGGATCGTTGTGATTCCAATCGTAAATTTCTTTGTATAAATCGCGGAGACGTTGGTGTTCGCCGCGACCTGGGAGTAGCTTGCCTAATTCGCGGAGGACGAATTCTAAAGCGTTGGGGTTTTTGCGGGCGGCTTTAGCGGCATTGATGTAAGCCTCAATCCCTTTGCTGGTGTGACCTTCTTTTTCTTTTTCGAGGCGGACCTTTTCGTTGAAGAAGCGCTTCTTTTCGGCGGGGTTTGAGTTCGTGCGCACCTTCATGTCTGCCTCGCGAATGGCTTTGTCGAGGTTTTCGGCTAAACGCATTTCCGCATCGCCAATGAGGGTGTGAACTTCGGGGACTTGGTTGACGATTTCGTCTTCTTTGAGGACGGCGTAGTCGCGGAGCCAGTCGTTACAGATTTTTAAGGTCTCGTCGATTTGCGGAGGATTGAGGCCAAATTTCACAATCCCTTGGCGGTAGCGGACGTCCGCCATGAATTGTCCCTTGGGGTAATCGGCTTGGTACTTATCAAAGGCTGCGACGGTTTCTTTATACTTACCTTGGTAGAACCAGCAGAGGGCGCTCATGTAGCTGGCTTGTTGGCGCAGCATGGAGCGAGGGTGGACTTTGAGGAACTCCTCGAGGGCTTGACCGGCTTGCTCCCATTCCACGTGGGCGAACAGGCAGGCGGCGATGCGGAAGTCGATTTCTTCGACCGTTGGGGCGTCGAGTTTTTTAACGTTAGCCTTGGCCCACTTGTAATGCTCGATGGCTTCAGGGTATTCTTCGCGATCTTGGGAGATTTCGCCGAGGATGATGGCGACTTGCGACAACTCGTCGGAGTCCGGATATTTTTCGAGAAACTCTTTGCACTTCGCTTGGGCTTCGGTGTTTCGACCGATATTGCGCAAGGCTAAGATGTAGTAGTAGTACGCCCCGGAGATTTTGCTGAAGGTGGGGTTGTTATCAAAAATATCACGGAAGGCGACGAACGCCTCCCAGGGTTTATTGAGTTCTAGTAAGCACAGCCCGATGCGATACGAAATGAAGGCATCATAGTCCTTATTCGCGTTAAAATCGGTTTCGATTTTCTTAAATTGATCTACGTCGCCGCGGGCAGCTTCGATTTGAATCGTTTGTTCCGGCGTGGGCTTGGGGAACTGTTTCAACAGTGCATCCACTTGCTGTTGGCGGGCCTCGACGGCTTTGCCTACGGCTCGGGCAACCGTGTTGCGACGCAGGGCGCCTTGGTAGCTGACTAAGGCTTGGCGGTAGAGTTCAGGCTTTTCTTTTTCGTCCGCATTTTCCGCCGCTTCAAAGCGGGCGTCGCCGATTTCAATTCGTTGGAAGTTGGAACGCACGATGTCGGCGGGCGAGCCATTGCTGCGCGCGTCGATTTCGGACTTCAACTGCTCGGCTTCCTTGGTCATGCCGAGTTTGGTGTAGACTTCGACTAATTTGAAACCCGCTTCGCGGCGTTCCGGAGTGTCGATGCCTTGGGCCGTCGCCGTTTTGAGTAAACCCAGGGCTTGGCCGAGGGCTTGGCGCTTTTCGGCGTCGGAACCACTCTTCGATTTCTCTTCAATGATTTTAGCCGAAAGCGTGAAGGCATTGACGCGATCTTCGGAGCGAAGCAGAGCGTTGCTGCGCAGTTTTTCTAAGAGGCCGAGGGCTTGGTCCCACTTGGATTGATTGGCTAAAACTTCGACGAGGCTTAATTGGGCGACGCCTCGCTTATTATCGAAGGCATCGAAGAAGTCCTCGGTACCCTTGTCGAATTTCGCCAGAAAGTTGTTAAGCTCGGCCTCGGCTTTGGCCCAATCCTTCATCAAGTAGTAGCAGGTGGCTTTGCGGAACGAGAGTACGGCACGCAGGCGAGGTTCGAGGCTAGGGGGGGCCTTTTTGTCGATGTCTTCGTAGGACTTCAGGGCCTCGGCGTATTTTTTAGCGTCGAGGCTCTTTTCGGCCTTTTTAAATTCTGCCGCTAGCGGGTCTTCCTTCTGCTCAGCTGCGGCGGCAGGCTTAGTTTGGGCCTGAAGGGCGCCAGGGACGGGAGACAGGGCGAGTAGGATGGCAAGCAAGGTTGCTTTAGCCAACTGGTAGTTGCGGGACTCGGGGATAGCCATCGGGTACTTGGAGGGTGACTCCATTTTGGGGTGTCCGAAAACTACCCCTCCATACGTTCATTGCCAAGCCTTAACCCAGTAGGGATTACGCCTGTTTTCGTGAATAAAAAGTCACCCTTAGGCGGACTTAGTGTGACGACCCTTGAGGCCTGTGGCCAAGAGGGTTTCGAACTGCGGGGGAAGTGCCTCTTTGGCGACTACGCGGACGGCGGAATGCTGAAAACCAGTGGCCTCGATCCAGTCATGTAACGTGTTGGGTTCAAACCCCAGCCAGCGGTCGGCGTAGAGCTCGCGAGCTTTTTCAAAACGGTGTGCTTTGAGGTCTAAAATGAGCACGCGGCCTCCGGGTTTTAAGATGCGGTAAGCTTCAGCGAGGGCTTTGCGGGGATTTTCGGCGTGGTGCAAAGCCTGGCTGAGCAGGGCGAGGTCGACGCTATTGTCCGCGAGCGGTACTTTCTCGATGTCGCCGAGTAGGTAGGTGATGTTGGGGAGCTTCTCTTTTTTGGCGAGGGAGCGCCCGAGTTCTACCATGCGCGGCGAGTTATCGATGCAGTGGACCGATTCGGCCTGGCTGGCGAGGAGGCGGGAGAGGGTGCCGTCGCCTGCCCCTAGGTCGGCAATCCGTACATGGGGCGTGAGGAGTAGGAGCATCTGGCCCAAAGCCTCCCAAGAGCGCCCTGGGCAGTAGTGGCGCCCGAGTCGCTCGGCGACGAGGTTGAAGTGTTTTTCCGCGTATCGACGGCGTTTTTCGATGATGCGTTGAAGGGCGCGTTGATCAGCTAATGATTGGCTGTCTTGGGCGGTGGCGGCAAAAGTCGCCTGCAGAATTTGCTGCGCACCTTTGTCGAGGTCTTGGCTTAACGCGTAGTAAGAGTGCTTGCCGTCGCGCCGGTCGGTCGCGAGGCCTGCTTTACGCAACAGTGCTAACTGGGTGGAGATGCGCGATTGGCGCATACCGAGAATTTCCTGCAATTCCCCAACCGATAACTCGTTGCGGTGTAAGAGTGAGAGAAGGCGAGTCCGAGTGGGATCGGCGAGTAGTCGAAGGGTTTCCCAAGAGTTGGACATCAGCGTTAGGTTTAGGGGAATTCGGAGGGCTGTCAAAAGAGGAAGCCCCGCAGGGCGGGGCTTCCTCAGGAGCAAAATGCTGAAGGTTTACTTATTCTTATCCACCCAGCGTTCGATGGAGAGCACCTTCCAGTTTTCGCTCCGCTCATTGACGGTCGTGGTGAACTCTTCGTCCTTCTTGCGGTTCAAGAATTGTTGAGCCAAGAGGGTGTCGTAAGCGATCACGTTCGGACCGATTTCTTTACCTTCGTATGCCCCAAGGATGTCGAAGGAAACTTCGGCCTTGTCCGACAGACGGAGGAGTTTGATGGAAGAACCAATCCCGACGACGTCGGTGGTGGCGTTGTTGAAGTTGGCGATGCGAGCCTTCTCGATAATCTTGCCCACTTGTTCGGCACGAGCCGTGAGACGAGCGTGCTCTTGGCGCGCCATCTTGTACTCAGAGTTTTCTTTAAGGTCACCCATTTCGCGGGCCACGTTGATGGCTTCCAGCGCTTCGGGGATTTTAACCTTCGAGAGGTCGTGAAGTTCTTGGACGAACAATTCTTTCCGGGCGGGCGACAGGAAAACGTCTTGGCTACCGGTGTCGCTCGACTTGCTCTTATTGGCGAGCGTTAAGACCTTGCGTTCGATTTCCGAGATGCGCGTGAGCAGTTTGCTCTTGGTCATTTCGTCAAAGCCTTGGCTGCGGAGCATCATGCGGCTGAGGTCGAAAATGGTTTCGCTGTCGACTTTCTCGCCGTCTTTCGGAGCGAGGATGTCGGAGATGAGTTTGCGATCCTTGATCAACTCATTGGCCAGCGGGATTCGGGCCGAGGAATTGGATTCGAGGGCTTCGGCGTCAATCGAGGAGAAGATGGCGCTGAGCAGGGAAGGCGAAATGAGGCGGTTGACGATTTCGGCGTACTTCTTGCTGTCGCGCGTTTTGATGATCCAGATGATGAGAGGCGCGCGGAGTTCGCGGCTTTCGAGCCATTGTGCGAAACGTTCAGCAACTAAGCCACCGAGCTCTTGGTCGCAAAGGTACGCGATGCTTTCGGAGACGAGTTTAGCCGAGCCACTCTTGGTGCCACCGATGTCGCGGTTGCGGAGCAATTCAAACGTGCGCTGAGGCCAGTTGTTGCCGTGGTGGGCGCGGATCAAGTCCAGTAAACTACGAATCTTTTCGGTCGTGTGCTGGATGTTCAGGGCCAAGTAAGCCAAGTCTTGTTCATCGCAGAGGGCGATGATGTCCGAGGCCGTGGGGCTGAGGGTTTCCACGTTTTCAAACGTGGGGCGGAAGAATTTATCGCGGTTCCAGATGCCCGAGAGAATCAGGGGTAATTGGGCTTGGCGACGCGAGCCCGACAGGCTGGTGATGGCTTTGGTGAGGTCGGCCGAAACCTTGGCCATGTTGGCTTCGGTGGCAGCGGAGCGCGTTTCGCCAGTGGGGCTGTCGGCTAGCTCGGCGAGGATTTCAAGTTTACGCTCAAAGTTTGGCGCCATCTCGTATTGCGCAAACAAGTCTTCACCCAGGTCCTTGGGGGCTTCGAGTAAAGCGTAGAGGCCACCTTTTTGTTCAGGAATCAGGATGGCACGATCTTTGCGGAGGGCGGCACGCGCTTTGGTCCACCAAGATTTGAAAAGTTTTTGGCGCTCTTTGGCGGCGCTGAGGGGCAAGGACGCGAAGTGAATCCGGTCCAAGATGTTTTCTAAAGCGTAAGAGGTGCACTCGCCCGTAGGGAATTCAGCCAGAATGGTCTTAACTAATTCAGCAGGGTCGGTGGCGACGAGCTTAGCGACTTTTTCTTTGGTCGCATCGGCAAAGGCTGCGGCCAAGAGGCTATCAGGATTCAGGATTTCGATTTTACCGCCCTTGAAAAGCGACTCGTCCATAGCATGGCCGACCTTATTTTGTTCAGGGAAGTCTAGCGTGAAGCGCTTGGAGGCATCATCGTAGCCACGGATAACTCCAATACCCCAGGTTTGGTGTAGGCAGAAGGCGGGTTGGCCTGCGGCAACTCGATCCTTTGCGGTCTGGAGGTGGTTCGGTTTTACACCGGATGGATTAGGGGCCTTGTTGCTCATTGCAAAAAGTGGTTTTGAAGGTAACAATTCCCTCTTGCAAGCAGGAAGGCAGGGGGCTTTGAGGTCTTCAGCCATTTACCCGCTTCGACCCTCACAATATGGCCTTTAAGCCCGAAAAACCTTCAATCCACGGTGAAACCCCAGATACTCTGGGGGAACGTCTGGTTTCGGCGGGGCACCCTCGGTATCGGGTCGGGCAGATTTTTGAATGGATTTACCCCCGTCGGGCGGAAAGCGCGGAAGCGATGACCAACCTTCCCGCTTCTTTAAGGACTTGGCTATCAGATAATTACGATTTTAGTGCCACGGATCCCATGGGCAAGAAGACGGCCTCGGACGTGACCCAGAAACTGCTGCAAAAGCTCCGCGATGGATCCCTGATCGAAACGGTCATCATTCGTGCCCCGATGGAGGGGGTGGGGCAGGATAAGTCCCGACGTACCATCTGTATTTCTACCCAGGTGGGTTGTGCCTACGGATGCAAGTTTTGCGCCTCAGGGCTGGAAGGGTGGAAACGCGACTTGTCGACGGGTGAAATCGTTTCCCAATTAGTCCAAGTTTGCCGGATTGAAGACCAAGCCGACCCTACCAGGGCGGCGCAGGGTTTGGCGTCTTTCGATAACATCGTGGTGATGGGGATGGGTGAGCCTTTGGCGAATTACGATAACCTCTTAGCGGCTTTACGCATCGTGAATGCGCCTTGGGGTTTTGGCTTCGGAGCCCGTCGGATCACCATCTCAACTTCTGGGGTCGTTCCTAAGATTTTAAAATTGGCCGAAGAGCCGCTGGGTTTCCGACTCGCGATTAGTTTACACGGAGCCACCAACGAGGTGCGTAATCAAATCATGCCGGTGAATCGGAAGTATCCTTTGGAGGAGCTGATTCCTGCAGCGAAAGTTTTCGCCCGCCAGCATGGTCGTATGCTCACGTTGGAGTTTATCCTGATTCAAGACATCAATGACTCATTGGAGCAGGCGAATAAGTTGGCGACGATTGCCCGCGAGCTGCATGCACACGTGAATTTAATTCCGTATAATAAAGTCGAAGGTTTGCCCTGGGTGCGGCCCTCGCTCACGCGCCAAGATCGCTTTGTAAAAACGCTGCGGGCCCTCGGAGTCACGGCGACTTTACGCCGAGAAAAAGGGCATGATATCGATGCCGCTTGCGGTCAGTTGCGCCTGCAGAAGCAGAAGGAATTATCTCAAGAAGCCGAATCAGGCAGTTAACAAACGCACGAACTGCTGGCGGTCGGGTGCTTTGAAGAAAGCGGTACCTGCTACTAAGGTGTCGGCTCCGGCGTCCCGGCATTGCAAGCCTGTGGTGGCATTAATCCCGCCGTCGACTTCGAGTCGGAACTGAAGTTGTCGGCGTTGGCGTTCAGCCTTCAGGTATTCGAGGCTCTGGAGCACGCTCGGAATAAAGGCTTGGCCACCGAAGCCGGGAAAGACGGTCATGCAGAGTACGAGGTCGACGTCTTCCAAGTAGGGTAAGACGCGCTCAGGGTTGCAGTCAGGATTGAGGGCAATGCCAGCGGACATTCCTAGGGCTTTAATCGCTGCCAAGGTTTGTCTCATGTTATGCTCAGCTTCGATGTGAACGGTGAGTCGCTGGGCACCGGCTTTAGCAAACGCCCCGATAAAGCGATCGGGATGCGTCAGCATTAAATGCACGTCGAAGTAGAGTTGAGTTTGCGGACGCAAGTCCGCGACGAGTTGCGGGCCGAAGCTGATGTTGGGGACGAAATGCCCATCCATAATATCGAGGTGCACCCACGATAGGTTGGCAGCTTCAATGGCCTGAATCCCTGCGGCGAAATGTCCGTGATTCGCAGCTAAGAGAGAGGGGGCAACAATGGGCGGGTTCATAATCACCAAGCGGTCGTAGCCGCTTCGCGAATTTGGGAGGCGATGTCGGCAAAAAGCGTCGGAGCTAAACTGGCTTCTTCGGAAGTGGCATCACCCACTGGTTGCAGAGTGGCCGAGGCGGTGAAGTCGCGATTCTTGAAGAGTACTTTCTTGCCGTTATCGGCGGTGAGTGTGCAACGCACGGTATACGTCACGCGGAAGGTGGAGTACAAATAAGCGTCCGTCGTGTTAGCCGTCAGGCCTTCACGGCGGTATTGCGTCACTTCCGTTTTAAGTAAGCCATCGCCCGTGCCCAATTTAAGACGCGGATCCATGCTGAAGGCTTCGATGAGCTTTTGTTGTAACACCGCGTGGGTGCCGACGCGGGGCGAGGAATTAGTCACCGTCGCGATTTCAATTTTATGAAAAACCGGTTTCGGACCACCGAGCTGATAAGCGGAACAACCCGCGAGGCAAAGGAGCGAAAGGACTGTCAGGAATCGTCCCATGAATTAGCGGCGATCGGCGTCGGTTGCCGGTTTGACCGGTTCTTTTTTGAAGCCCAAAGAATCCAAGTCGTCGTTGATGGGTGCGGGCTTATTGTCGCCGACTAACTTGGGACGTGGGTAAACGCCGAGCAATTTATCCGCAAAACTCTTGGGCGGGTCTGGGTTCTTTTGCATTTCATCCAATAAAGCTTCGGCTTCTTTTGCAGAAGTGGATTCAGGTGAGATGCTGCGGCACGCATTAGCCATGAGTTTGGCGGCTTCCGGGTTATTGCGTTTATACCAATAGAATTGGGCTAAATTTAACTTCCCGCGGGCAGCGCGGTCGCGCAGTTCAGCGATTTTTTGGGCGGCCGCTTGAGCTCGGGGGTCTTTAGGGAATTGCGCGGCTAAGGTGCGCCAATGGTCGGCCGCCTCGAGCGTGCTCGTTTGATCCCAATCTGGCCCCATGGATTCTTTGGAGCGCAAGTCGGCGAGGCGTTCTAACGCTTCGGGTAGGTATTTTGATTTCGTGTAATCACTGACGATGCGTTCGAGGGCATCGTTGGCTTCACCGAGACGATCTAATTCCGTCGCTAAGCGTGCTTTGCGGATAAGGCATTCTTCAGCGATTTCACTGTTAGGAGCGTAGCGAACGGCTTTATCCCAGAGGCCAATTGCGTGGGCTTCGTCTTTGAACCAGGGAAGCCAACCGCCGAGCATGCGGCGTTCGCCTTTGGCAAAGAGGTTAGCGATTTCAAATTGTAATTCGACGACTTGGTTGAAGCCTGGGAAATTCGAGTGGCGGTTGTAGAGTTCGTCTAAGAGTTCGACGGCATTGTCGAATTGGGCACGTTTGACGTAGAGACGAGCCCGTTCTAATAAAGCGACGGCTTCGACTTGGGTGCCTTTTTCGTTATCCCCTAAATTCTCCCAGGCATTGATGGCCGCTTTGAGTTCGCCGTTTTCGGCTAGTCGTGAAGCCTGATCCATCAAGGTCAGTAGTACGGCCGTGCGGTTCTCGAGTTTAATATCCGAGGTTGTCCCAGGTTTAATTTGCCAATGACCTTCGGTGTAAAGGTACTCGGCTTGCGCGAACGGAGCGAGTCCGAGTAGCGCAATCAAGAGGAGGGTTTTAGGAAATAGGTTCATGCCAGCGAAGGAGGGTTGCTCCCCAAGTTAAACCAGCTCCAAAGGCCACAATCAGGACCAAGTCGCCGTGTTTGATTTTACCCTGCTGCCAAGCTTCCTCTAAGGCAAGGGGAATGGAGGCGGCAGAAGTGTTGCCGTAGCGGTCTAGATTGATGGGGAAGCGGTCGAGTCCGACTTTTAACTGATCGGCTACGGCTTGAATGATGCGGATATTCGCTTGGTGTGGAATAAACCACGACACTTGGTCGGAATGCACGCCAGCTTGGGCGAGGGCTCGTTCGCAAGAATCAGCCATCACGCGCACGGCATGCTTAAAGACTTCCTTGCCGTTCATGCGCAAGAAGTGTTGTCCCGAACTAATCGAGTTAGGCGTGGCAGGTTGAGCTGAGCCGCCCGCAGCACAGTGCAGCAGTTCGGCGTTATTACCATCGGCCCCGAGCAGGTTGCTGAGGACGCCAACGTTAGCTTGTGTGGTCGTTTCGATGATGGCGGCACCCGCTCCATCGCCAAACAGTACGCAAGTAGTACGATCGCTCCAGTCGACCACGCTCGATAATTTTTCAGCTCCGACAATCAGGGCGCGACGATAACGACCGCTCTTGAGCATGTCAGTGCCGACTTGAAGGGCATAGACAAAGCCAGAGCAGGCAGCCGAGATGTCAAAGCAAGGGATGTCGCGACGCAGCCCGAGTTTGGCTTGGAGTAAGCAAGCCGTGGAAGGGAAGGGGACGTCAGGCGTCATCGTGGCCACGATGACCAGGTCGATGTCGCTGGGTTGCAGGTTTGCTCGCGTGAGTGCTTTTTGGGCGGCCTTGGCACCCATATCCGAAGGATTTTCTCCTGGGCCAGCAATGCGGCGCTCGCTGATTCCGGAACGTGTTTTGATCCACTCGTCCGAGGTGTCCACGGTCTTGGACAACTCTTCATTGGTCACCACGCGCTCAGGGGTGTGCACGCCAAGGGATCGGATAAAAACTGAAAGTACCGGACTGCTCATCGATGGCTTGTGAGGTAAGACCCGAGACGAGGAAAGGAAACCCTAAAACCTTAGTTTTCGGGGGGCGTTTGCGAAATAATCGTATTCGTTGCCACTAAAGCGTCTTGCATCCGCTTTCCGGCACCATGTTCGAGGGCTTCTAAGCCCAGTCGAATGGCACTGACAATCCCCTGGCGGTTGCTGGACCCGTGAGCTTTCATGACTAACCCGTTCAAGCCTAAGAGGGGGGCTCCGCCATAGCGCTCGGGCTTTAATTTGCCCTTTAAATCACGTAATAAGGGGAACATTGCGATTCCCCCAGCGAGGTAGACGGGGTTGCGCTTTACCTTAGAGCCGATGAGGTCGCGCAACATGTAAATCAGGCCCTCAAGCGTTTTGAGGATGACGTTACCCGTGAAGCCATCGGTCACCACGACGTCGCAAGAATCGCCCCAGACATCGAAACCTTCGATCGGTCCGACATAGTTGATTTGGCTGCCGAGGGCTTTGAGTAATTGGTGGGTGCGGTTGATGCGCACTCCGCCTTTACCTTCTTCGGTGCCAACGGTCAGGAGGCCGACACGGGGATTAGGAACCCCTAATGAACATTGAGCGTAAATGGAGCCGAGGATGGCGTTGTGGACTAATTGTTCGGGGGTCGCTTCTGGATTGGCCCCGACATCGAGCAAGATGAAATGCCCTTCCCGGCGGGGCATAATCGCGGCTAACGAAGGACGTTCAGCACCTTCCATAGTGCGCAGTTTAATCGTGCCAGCAGCGACTAAAGCCTTGGTATTACCGGTTGAAATCACGGCTTCAACTTCGCCTGCTTTGAGCATTTCCAGGGCGACCATCATCGATGAATCGCGCTTGGACTTGAGCACCGTCATCGGGGCATCGTCAGAACCGACGACGCTATTGGCGTGTTTGAAGATCACGCGCGGGGATTTCAGCCCACGGTGCTCCATCGCCAGCATGCGTAAATTGTCTTCATGCCCGACGAGCACGAGCGTGTCGTTCGGACTGATGACGCCTTCCTTGATCGCCAAGGCGGCGGCAGCAATGGCTTCAGACGGACCTAAATCGCCCCCCATGCAATCAAGGGCTACAATATGTCCAGTCTTCGAAGCTTGGCTCATAGTAACGGGCTAGGCCCGGAAAAAGAGCTTAAGCTCCGGTGTCGATGACTTGACGGCCACGGTACTTGCCCGTGGAGGGGTCGACGCGGTGCGAGCGACGGAGGGCGCCAGATTCAGCGTCCCGAACGAGTTTGGGGGCGTGGAACTGGTTAGCACCTCGGCGGAGGCGACTGCGACGTTTGGACTGTTTACGTTTCGGATTGGCCATGGTTCTACGCTGGGTTGAGGGTTGGTTCTACCCCTCCCAGCCCCTCGGTCAAGCCCCCTTTCGATATCCTTGCATTAAAGGGGGAGGGGGCTTCTTTTGGGGTATGTCCCGTTACCCGGCCCTTTTCCTCGACCGAGATGGTACCATTATCCGCGACCACCATCATACCCACCGGGCCGATCAGGTCCACCTCTTCCCTGGGGTTAAGCCGGGCTTGATGGCGTGTTTGGAGGCGGGGTATCGGTTGTTTATCCTCACGAATCAAAGCGGGATTAATCGCGGTATCTTCACTTGGGAGCAGTTCCATGAAGTGAATGAGCGGATGTTTAGTTTGCTGGAATTGCCCGCTCCCGGGTTTTTGGAGATTAAAGCGGCTCCTGAAAAACCTGACGAGCCGAGTGAGTATCGTAAGCCGAGTCCAAAATTTATTTTAGAAATGATGGTCGAACATGAACTCGACCCCACGCAGTGCTGGATGGTGGGCGATCGGACTACGGATTGGTATGCAGGTTTAAATGCTGGGATTAAAGCCTGCGCCGTGCGTTCAGGGGCGCCTTGGAAACTAGAAGATGAGCTGACCGCCAAGGAACGTGGGGTGATTTTTCATGCCGACTTACCTCAGTTTATTCAGCACGAATTAAAACTCGGAAAATAAAAAAGGACGAACCGAAGTTCGTCCTTGGGGAGACTTGATAGGGCGAGGCCTTAAGCCTTAGGCTGCTCTTTAGGGCAGTCAGGGCAGTTAGGGCACTTCTTGCCGTCGTCCTTCTTTTCCGTGTCACCGCTCACGATCGCCTTAGGTTGTTCCTTGGGGCAATCAGGGCAGTTGGGGCAGTTAGGGCACTTCTTACCGTCGTCCTTCTTCTCTTCAGCAGAGACGATGGCGGCGGTGAGGGCCAACACGCCGAAGGTGAGGCTGAGTAACTTGATGAGCTTGGAGTTCATAGTGGTATATCGTGATTGTTGAGGGTGAGCTAAAGTGGAGAGGTGTCAACTACCGCGGGGTGGCTTTCGATGAGGGTGGTTGCTCAGGTAATGGTTTAAGGACCCCTAAATCATGCTCTAATTCGAGCAATCCACTGCCCGGGAGCCAACGATGCCCGCTCGTGGTCTGATAAAGCCGACCGGCCTGCACGCAGGGCAAGTTTTTGATTCCCGCTAAGTTAGAGAATTCCTGGATTTTCTCCGGCCAAGGAATGATGGGGCTGTCTTGGTCTTGGCTGGTAATCCAGAGGATGGCGTCGGGGTTGATGACGAGGAGTTCCTCTAAATCGATTTTCTTCCAAGCATCATTTCGCCCCGCCATTTTAAATCCAAAATGTTCTAAGGGTTTCGCTAAATAGGAATGCGGTCCCGCTACCATCCCATCCCAGACAATCATGAGTCGTTTGGGTGATGTTGTTGGAATTGTTTTGAATTGTTCGACGATTTTTTCCGCGGCCGATTTTTTGTCTAACTTTTCGCCGAGTAGTGCGATGTCTTCGAGTACGCTGTCTGGTCCTTCAGGATTTAAAACCACCGTGCGTAGACCGGCTTGCTGACACCGTTCGGCCCAGAGGGGATTCGCTAGGCGCGGTAAGACCACTAAGGTGGGTTTGGTTTGGAGTAAGGCCTCAAGGTCTGGTACGAAGGCATCGCACAGACGTTTAGCGGGATGATTGGCGGGCAAGGGACACCAGCGCGTTGCGGCGACTAACTCTGGACTGCTTCCTAGGTCGAGAATGCATTGCGTGGCTCCTGGACTGAAGCTGGCGATGCGTCGTTCCTCGGCTCGCAAACTGCTGCAGAGTTCGATGACACTAAGAAAAATAAACAGCCAGCGCATCCGCTTAGGATGAGAGTTGGAGGGCTAACTGAACCGCCGCGTCAAAACTGCCGCGGTGACAAAGCCCCTTGCCCGCAATTTCATAAGCCGTGCCGTGATCAGGGCTCGTGCGCACAAAAGGCAAACCAAGGGTGAGGTTGGCGGCATTTTCAAAGTCCACCGTCTTCAACGGCGCTAAACCTTGGTCATGGTACATCGCCACCACGGCATCAAAGTCGCCCTTGAGGTGACGATAGAAAACCGTGTCGCCAGAAAGTGGCCCGAGGAGGGTGTGTCCTTCACCGCGCAAGGTTTCTAGCACGGGTCGAATGACGGCATCGTCTTCTTGGCCGAGTAAACCTGCTTCGCCCGCATGGGGGTTGAGTCCGCAAACCGCGATGCGCGGTTGGGCGATGCCGCGTTTTTGACAGAGATGGATGAGGGCCAAGACCGTGCGACGAATGGCTGCGGGTGTGACCTCTTGGCTGACTTTTTGTAACGGTACATGCCAAGTGACTAAGCCTACAGTCATCTTGCCGCCTGCAAAAGCCATCACCGGTTCGCCACTCCAGCGTGCGGCGAAAAATTCGGTTTGTCCTGGGAAAGTAAAACCGATTTCGGAGAGACCTTTTTTGTTAATCGGTCCCGTAACCACGGCCCGGAAGCGCCCGTCTTGCACGCCTTGAGCAGCCAATTCCATGGCCGCAAGGGCGATGGTTTGGCCGGTGCGATCGGGCTGACCTAGTTGAGCCACGTAATCCTGTGGCCCCACGGCAATCCCCGGGCTCTTTAAGGTTTTAAGCCACGAGGCGGCTCCAATCGCGACGACGGTATTGGCTAAAGCGGGATTACTTTGTAACCAAGAGGCTAGTAACTCTGGGCCCACGCCTGCGGGGTCGCCACAGGTAATCGCTAAAGGACGCAGACTCATGTAGGGCAGACAAACCGCCCACGTTTACTCTCCAAGAAGAATCGCAAAAACTTTACCCCCTCGGCGGTTTGATACTCTTGTTTCGCCAGCATGCTTTCGGCCTGTTTCCGGCAATCGCTACCCGAGGTGTAAATGTAGTGGTAGGCTTTTTTAATTTCGATGAGGGCCGCTTGGGAGACGCCGCGGCGGCGTAAGCCGATTAAATTCAGGCCGGTAATCAAGTCGCGGCTGTGTGCCAAGGTGTACGGAGGGACATCGCCCGTGATGGCCGCATTGCCTGATACTAAAGAACCTTCGCCGATGCGGCAGAATTGGTGGATGGCCGCTCCGCCACTGATAAAAGCCGCATCGCCGATTTGTACGTGGCCTGCGATGAGGCAGCTATTCGCCAGGATGAGATGGTTGCCAAGAAGGCAATCGTGGGCGATGTGGGCCGTCGCCATAATCAGGCAATCCGTGCCGATTTGCGTCGCTTGCCCTAGCTTGGTGGCGCGGTGAATCGTGACGTGTTCGCGGACTACGGTGCGAGCGCCGATTTTGACAAAGCTTTCTAATTGCGGGTTGAAGGATAAATCTTGCGGGTCGCCAGCGATGACAGCGTGGTGATCGATGCGCACTTTTTCATCGAGCTGGGTACCTCGTTTGACAATGGCATGAGCCGCGATTTGGCAGCCATTGGCAATTTTGACGCCGTCTTCGATGATGGCGTACGCACCGACTTCAACATCAGAACCGAGTTCAGCCGTAGGATCAATCTGGGCGGTGGGGTGAATCACTTTTCGAAAGGAGTATTACCAAACAGTTCCATTTGCCCGGATTTTACCATATCATAAATACGAAGCAGGCGTAAAAATTGTAGGAGGTCGGAGGTAGTTTCTCCGGGGTGAGACTCGACGGCTTGCACGAGGTTTTCTAAAATAGTTCTAAAGGTTAAGACGTGATCAACCCCACTAGCACGGAGGAGTTGGATGCTTTCACTGCGTTGCGGCTCTTGGGTTGGTAGGCCGGGAAGGATGATGATTTTGGCAACGGGGGTCGTGGCATTAACGGTGAGGTCCGTAAAAGCCTCACGCGCGGCCTCGACGGCCTCTTTCCGGATGAATTCAAGGAGGTCGCCTTTCTTAATCATGCCTGGTGTCAGGGCTTTGGAGGTATGCCCCGCCCGCACGGCAATCATCGCGGAAGTGAGTCCAGGCAGGTCCGAACTGAAGAGTTGAAAGGGTAACTCGCCTCCAGCACGCGGGGTGGGATTGATGACTAATAAGTCGCCATCCTCGGTGGGGCGTTTGCGGCGTGCTGACACGACGGGCTTGCGGGATTGGCGCACGAAGAACCCGTGCATCTCGAAATAGTTGCGGACTAAATGGTCATCAACTCCCGCCATGTCGCTTTTACTCTCGATAAGTTGCCCGTAGGGTCAACCCATGATGCGAGTTCAAAGGGTGAAGTCCGCCGGGGCAATCGCCACCGTAAACTCACCTTTGAGCGAACCACTTTTAATTTTCGGTACTAACTCTCCCAAGGGTCCCGTGCGAATCGTCTCGTGTAATTTAGTGAGTTCGCGTCCAACGCAGACCACGCGGTTGGGGCCGAGTAGTTCGAGCATTTCTTCAAGAAAATCGCCGATGCGATGGCACGATTCGTAGAGCACAATGGTTTCTTCTGCCGTGCGGATGGACTCTAAAAAACGGATGCGCGCGGCACTCTTGGGGGCTAAGAAACCAACGTAGCGAAACGAGTTGGTCGGCAGACCTGAGGCCGAGAGGAGGGTGATAATCGCACTGGGGCCGGGGATGGGGGTGATGAGTAAACCGCGTTTGCGACATTCCCGGGTGAGTCGGAAGCCGGGATCGCTGATACTCGGAGTCCCGGCATCGGAGATGAGGGCCACTTGAGCTCCCGCCGCGATTTTGTCGGCTAGTTGAGCCGACAATTCTTTTTCATTATGATCGTGGTAAGCGATCATGGGCTTGGTGAGATTGAGGTGACGCAGTAGCCCGCCCGTGACGCGCGTGTCTTCGCAAGCAATCAAATCGCACGCCGCGATGGTGGCGCGGGCGCGATCTGATAAATCGCCTAAATTACCTAAAGGCGTCGCAATGACCCAGAGGCGACCAGTCGCATCCTGGGGTGAACCAGGAGCACCTTCGCCTGCAGGGTTCATCTTAGCGATAGCCAGGACCTGGCGTGGTCATGCCTGGCAGACCGCCTTGCCAGCTCGCTGGAGCGGCTTGAGGCAACATGGAGTCTGCAGGCTTTTCAACGGTTTCACAACCGACCAACGCGAGGAGCGTCACGAACAAGGCGATGACGGCAAGCGAGCGCATGAAACTTAGTTGTTAGCAATCTTACCGGTGAAAGGCACCAAGGTCACCGCGCCATTGCGGGTGAAGGCACTCAATTCAGACCCCGACAAGATTTGGGCGAAGCACATCGCAGACTTAACGGAAGAAATGCGCACCGTGCCAACCTTACGGTCGTTGATGCGTACTTCGAAGCCAGCGTCGACTTTGATGCCGTTGAGTTCGCCGACCGAGAAGGCTACGAGGCCCTTGGAAGGATCGATGACGACGATCTTAGTGAAGAGGGTTTCTGGGCCGAACTCTACTTGAGCCGTGTCAACGGTAGGCTCAGCGAGAGGATCACGAGGGAAGGGAGGCTTGTTGCCGGTGTTGCTCACGGTCCAGTTGAAGAGTTGAGCGTACTTTTGCGAAACGGCATCGCGGCTTTCTTGGGCCTTGGTAGCCTTGGCGGATTCGGCTTCGAGTTGTTCCTTGGTGAAGAGGGCGCCAATCTTTTCTTTGTCGGCGGCAATTTCCTTCTTAGCTTGTTCTAACTCAGCGGCGACGGAGTCTTTCTTGCTGTTGGCTTCGGTAACTTGAGCCGTCAATTCGTCACGCTTGCGCGTTAACTCCGCACGCTCGCCTTCGAGGGTCGAGACATTGGCGGTCAGGCCTTCAATCTTAGTCTTTTTGTCGGCGACATCGGCTTGGAGGTCCTTGATGTTGCTTTCGAGTTCCGTGATCTTGGTGCGCTTGGCTTCCAGTAAGGCTTTAACGGACGTACCGATGGCGGTCATGCGGTTGTCGTAATCCTTAGGGGCACTGATTTCGGCGTCCTGAGTGGTCCAGGTCGTCTTCACCATCGCGGTTTCCATCTTACCTTTGAGCAGGTAGGCAAACACGCACGCAGCAATCGCAGCGGCGACGCCGAGAATACGAATGACCAGATTCAGTGTCTTGTTCATAGATCGAGTTTAATTAGAAACTTTGGGGTTAGGGGATTTGGAAAAGGGTCAGACCGGGGTCACCTTGTTCCTGCTTGGTAACAGGACCAACGTTACACGAGGTATGTAGCAGAACTTTGAACACCAGTTCATCCGACCCGACAAGCCCAATTTCCTCACAGACCTGGCTGGCGGTTAGCCACTGGCCACGACGCTTTTTAAGCAGATCGAGAGCTAGGGCACGGACCTTCAAGGTTTCGGCTGCGGCTTTTTTGCCGGCTTCCACCCCGGGTTGGTGGTAAGCGTTGATATTCAACAGGCTAGCGTAGAGACCTACCGTGCGTTCAAAGAGGGCAATCAGGCGTCCTACGGCTGCGGCATCGACCTTGCCAAGGGTGATGGTGATGCTGGCCCGGTCGCTGCCCGAGAGGGCTTCGCGCGTGCCGAGGAAGAAGGATTGCAAATAGGCCCCAGCGGTTACTCCGGGTTCAACCTCAGGAGAAGCCCCTTCGCGATCCTTGAGGACTTCGATAAAGACCGCGAAAAAGTTATTCAAACCATCTCTAAGTTGTTGAACGTAAGCATGTTGGTCCGTTGAGCCTTTATTGCCGTAAACGGTCAACCCTTGGAGAACACGGCGGCCTTGGAGGTCTAATTCTTTACCAAGGGACTCCATGACGAGTTGTTGGAGGTAGCGGGAGAAGAGCAAGAGGCGGTCCTTGTAGGGGAGGACGACCATAGCCTTCGTGCCTTTGCCTTCGGTTAAGTGGTACCAGCTGAGCGCGAGTTGGGCGGCGGGATTTCTTTTAGTATCTTGTACTCGCGTGAGTTGATCCATGTCGCGGGCACCGGCCAAGAGGCCGTGAATGTCTAACCCTTGCAACGCGGCGGGGAGTAGTCCGACCGGGCCGAGTTCGCTGGTGCGTCCGCCCACCCAGTCCCACATGGGGAAGCGAGCGAGCCACTTTTCTTGCACCGCGACGCGATCGAGTTGGCTGCCTTCTCCGGTGATGGCTACGGCATGGGCGGCAAAATTTAAGCCGGCTTGTTTCCACTGCAACGCCGCTTCGATTTGTCCATTGCGTGGTTCAGGCGTGCTGCCGCTCTTGGAGGTGACGATGGCCAAAGTGCGACCGAGTCGGCCTTGGAGGTGCGCAAACACGCGGTCAAATCCATCAGGGTCGGTGTTATCCAAAAAGTGGATACGCATCTTATCCTGTGCCGTGCCCAAGGCATCAGCGACAAACTGTGGTCCTAAGGCCGAGCCGCCGATACCGATGCACAAGAGGTCCGTGAAAGTTCCGGCACTGCCTTGCACGCTGCCTTGGTGGACTTTTTGGGCAAAAGAACTAATAGAATCAATGGTTTGGCGAATCGCTGCTTGGGTGGCCGCATCAGGGGCCAGCTCGGGGGCACGGAGCCAATAGTGTCCTACCATCCGCTTTTCGTCGGGGTTGGCAATCGCACCCGCTTCCAAGGCCGCCATGCTCTTGAAGGCTTCGGCGATGGGCCCCGCCATCTTTTCGTGAAAACCTGCGGGTGGTAGCGCGCGACTGAGATCGAGGGCGAACTCCTGCGCTGGGAAGTTCAGGTAGTGTTGGCGAAATTGAGCGAAGGAATTTGGCACGGTACTAAATTACCGTGAAAAACGCTGGCTTTGGCAATACTGGAGGCGTCCGTGGCACTCAGTCCACAGACGCACTACCAGATAAAAAACGGCCGAATTAGTCGCCGTCCGTAATGGCACCTTCTGAAGCCGACGAAACGAGCTTGGCGTATTTCGCCAACGTGCCGCGCTTTTCTTTGCAAGGTTGGGCTTTCCAAGACTGCAAACGACGGGCGATTTCTTCGGCCGGGACCACTAAGTTGATTTCGTTTTTGACCGCATCAATGGTGATGGTGTCACCGTTTTGCACCACGGCCAAGACACCGCCCACGGCGGCTTCGGGGGTGATGTGACCAACGACGAAGCCGTGCGAACCGCCTGAGAAGCGGCCATCGGTGATGAGTGCCACGGTCTTGCCTAAGCCCTTGCCCATAACGGCACTCGTCGGCCCGAGCATTTCGCGCATGCCAGGTCCGCCCTTGGGGCCTTCATTGCGAATCACAATCACGTGACCGTCTTTAACTTCGCCGTCCAAGATGCCGCGTAACGAAGCTTCTTCCGACTCGTAAACAATGGCTTTGCCGGTGAATTGATTGCCTTCTTTACCCGAGATTTTGGCGACCGATCCTTGCGGGGCTAAATTACCCCGGAGGATGCGTAAATGGCTGTCGGGCTTGATGGGATTGGAGAAGGGGCGGACGACATCTTGATCCGCTGCGTAGCTGCCTACGTTAGCAAGGTTCTCGGCCACGGTCTTTCCGGTGACGGTCATGCAATGACCATGCAAGAGGCCCTTATCTAAAAGCATCTTTAAGAGGGGTTGTAAGCCGCCGATGCGCACGAAGTGGGCCATGTTGTATTTACCGCTGGGCTTTAAATCGGCCAAGACGGGGACGCGACGGCCGAGGCGTTCAAAGTCTTCGAGGGCGAGTTTAATGCCCGCGGAGTGAGCCATGGCGATGAGGTGCAAGACCGCATTGGTCGAACCGCCGAGGGCGATGACCACGGTGATAGCATTTTCAAAGGCGTCCTTGGTGAGGATGTCCGAAGGACGAATGTTCTTCTTCAATAATTCTAAGACGGCTTTGCCGGCGCGTTCGCAGTCGCGGAGCTTATCCTTTGAATTAGCTAATTGAGCCGAGCTATCAGGCAAGCTGAGGCCTAAGGCTTCAATCGCCGAGGCCATGGTGTTCGCGGTGTACATGCCACCGCACGAGCCTTCGCCCGGAATGGAACAGCTTTCGATTTCGCGCAGTTCAGCGTCGCCGATTTGCTTGCCCGCGTGCTTACCGACCGCTTCAAAGACAGTCACGATGTCGGCAGGTTTGCCATGGTGCAGACCAGGAACAATCGTACCGCCGTAGACAAAGACGGAGGGTCGGTTCAAACGAGCCATCGCCATGACGCAACCTGGCATGTTTTTATCGCAACCGCCGATGGTGACAAGACCGTCAAAACCTTCTGCGCCCGTGACCGCTTCCACCGAATCCGCAATGATTTCGCGGGAAACCAGCGAATAGCGCATCCCTGGCGTGCCCATCGAAATCCCATCCGACACCGTGATGGTGCCGAAAATCACCGCTTTACCCCCTGCTTCATCGGCGCCCTTGGCAGCTTCTACCGCCAAACGGTCGATGTGCATGTTACAGGGTGTGACCATGGACCACGTTGAGGCCACCCCGACCACGGGTTTTTGGAAGTCGTCGTCCTTAAAGCCAACCGCACGGAGCATGGCCCGGCTGGGGGTACGATCAGGGCCGTCAACGACCTGTGCGGAATGTTGACGCATAGAGAGGGGGGTGGTCATGGTTGAGTTATATAAAAGTCTGCGGTTGTCAGTGAGACAGGCTGCCCTAATAAAAAGAGCAGGGAGCGGACAATGTACCGCCCCGACGTCATCGACAATCTCGATTTAAGACCTTTTTCCCCGTGGAATTCAACCTCAAGAAAATTATTAAGGCACTCCTGCTCTCCACCTCGGAGTCGGTATCCATCAAAGATATCCAAAAGGTAGTGCAGCGTTACCACGCCCAAGCCGCCAGTGCTGCCTCTGAAGAGCGCCCGGAAGGGGCTCCTCCCGAAGTCGCCACCCCCGCCCCAGTGCAGGAGGTGATTCAGGATATTATCGACCAAGTGCCGACTTTACTCACGGCGACCCAAATTCGCGAGGCAGTAGATGCCTTGGAGGCGGAAATGCGTGAGGCCAACGACGCTTGTCGTATTTTACAAGGGCCCGAAGGGTTTCGTTTGGTGATTTCGCCAGCTTACTCGGATTGGGTGCGTTTGTTGCGTGGCGAGCCTCGTCCGCAACGCCTCAGCGCCGCGGCCCTTGAAACGCTTTCCATCGTTGCTTACCGTCAACCTGTCACGCGCTCAGAAATGGAAGCGATTCGCGGGGTGTCGGTTGATAGCGCGTTACAGCGTTTGCAGGAATTAGAATTAGTGGCCGTGACGGGTCGGGCAGATTTGCCTGGTCGTCCGATTCAATACGGTACGACGGATAAATTCCTCGATTTCGCCGGCTTGCGCACGTTGGGTGAATTGCCTGCTTCGGATGTCCTTTCGCCTGCCCAAATCTCCGAATGGATTGCTCGGGCCACGACGCCTGTGCAAGTGGGCGATGCCGAAATGGGCTTGCCCTTAGAAGATCAATCTTCGGCGACGGTTGCCACCGAACCTCCTCCCGCTCCTCCTGCTTCATGAGTTTAGAAAAATTTCGAGCTGAAGTAGATCGTATCGATCGCGAGATTTTAAAACTTTTAGCCGCTCGGCTTGAAGTGGCTCGTGCTATCGGCGAAGCTAAAATGAAAGCGGGTAATCCCGTTTACGCTCCGCAACGCGAAGAACAAGTGTTGCGCACGCTTACTGAAGCGGCTCCGACGATTCCCGCAACGGGCGTGCGTGCAATCTTTCGCGAAATTATTTCGCTCTCCATCGGGGCTCAAATGGGTAAGCCCGTCGCCTACCTCGGGCCCGAAGGTTCTTTCACGCAACAAGCCGAGCTCCGAGCTTTTGGATCCAGTGTGCCGTCTTTGCCTTTGCGCACGATTGGCGATATTTTCGCCGCCGTTGAATCCGGAGAAGCGGCTTACGGGGTCGTTCCCGTTGAAAATTCTACCGAAGGCGTCGTGAGTCACTCGTTGGACTTGCTCGCTGAATCGGAATTAAAAGTAGTCGCCCAAGTCACGCTCTCCGTCGAGCAGTGTTTGGTGGGTTTTGGTTCCTTGGCTGATGTGAAGCGAGTGCTTTCAAAGGACATTGCTTTAGCCCAATGCCGTGGGTGGTTGTCGCGCCATGTTCCAGGGGCTTCTTTGGTGGAAACCGAAAGCACGGCGGCTGCTGTGGAAATGATTGTGCGTGAGCCCCAAGGCCAAGTGGCCGTGGCTTCTTCTTCGGCTGCCGAATCGCGCGGCGTTCCGATTTTAGCGCGCGGGATTCAGGATCGTCGCGACAACGCCACACGCTTTTTTGTGATTGGTTTGGCAGCGAATGCACCGGGCCCTAAAGAGGAAGTCACGAGTGTCGTCCTCGCGCTCAAACATGAACCAGGTTCCTTGCAAGGAGCCTTGAGTGCCTTTTCCGATCGCGGGATTAATTTAATCCGCATCGAGTCTCGTCCGAGCCGTCGTCGTGCTTGGGAATATCAATTCTTCATCGATTTCCCCGGACACTGGGACACCCCCGCCGTGCAAGCGGCCGTGACGGATTTGAAGTCGCGTTGTGAAGTGGTAAAGTGGCTGGGGAGTTACCCGCAATCTGCCGGATGAGTCGTCGTAACCTAGGTGCCCTGATGCTGGTAGTTTTACTGGTATTGGGTGCATTCTCAGGTTGGGCGTGGTGGAAACGTTGGTCGGCACCGTTAATACCTATCGTACTCCGTCCGGCGTTTTCGGTGCAGGGTATTGATACGGGCACCCCCGTGCGCTTAAACGGCGTCGTGGTAGGGCAGGTCGCATCGATTGGGCTGCGGTTAGATGAGGAGCAGCAATTGCGCCCGGAAGTGAATTTGACTTTAGATTTAGAGACCATGGCGGACCGCGGTTTGGCGGAGAAATTGCGGGCCAAGGATCTGTCCGAGGAAATTCGCGAGGGGTTGCGGGCTCGCCTCGTTGCGGTGAGTCCGAGTTCTGGTCTTTTACAGGTCGAACTGCTTTGGGACAAAAATGCAGCGTTACCTCCGAAACTTGGAGCGCATGAAGTCCCCATTTTAAGCGGCGGTTTACAGAGTGTTTTGGAGCGTGCGGTGGCAGGTTTACGCAAAATCAATGAGCGTGACCTCTCTGAAGTCGCCAAGGGGTTGAGCGACGATTTAGATTACTATTACCCCCGGTCCGACCCTGAGCATGCCCGCGCCTTGAATGTAGCCTGGGTGGCGAAAACGGGACAGTTGGTGTCTCTGACCTCGCAAGAAAACTTAGGGGCTAAAGCCCAGCGGATGTATGCGGCCTGTCGCTCCTTGCGGGAGGCCGCTGAAAAGGTCGATCAACGAGTGGACGGCACGACGCTCCAAGCGCTGCAAATCCACCTGCAAGACGCCCAAGCGGCCATGGAATCCTTTCACGAGGCCTTGGGTTCCGTCGGTCCTCAAATGCAGTCGGCTTCCGGCGAGGTTTCGGGTGCTTTAAAGGCGGTTTCGGAATTTGCCCGGCTCTTGAACCAGAAGGCGAAGGGGTTGACGACTGAGCCGCTACCTCCCGCACGCTAAAGGCTTGCGGAAAAGCCCCTGAAAGTGGATAGGTGGAGGCCTTTACTGCTATGGCCGAAACCACCGACAAGATGGAATCCATCATCAACCTGTGCAAACGCCGCGGGTTCGTTTTCCCTTCCTCCGACATTTATGGCGGGTTCAACGGCTTCTTTGATTACGGCCCCTTGGGCGTGGAGTTGAAGAATAATATCAAACAAGCTTGGTGGCAGGACTTTGTGCACCGCCGCGACGACATCGTCGGTCTGGACTCCTCGATCATTCACCACCCCACGACGTGGAAGGCCTCGGGTCACATCGATAACTTCACCGATCCTTTGGTGGATTGTAAGGAGTCGAAGATGCGCTACCGCGCTGACCAATTGTTCTTCGCCCCGGTGCGCGTGGCCGGTGAAGTGATTGGTTATGTGGCCGTTTTAGAAGATGACGGCATGCAAGCTAAAGCGGAAGAGCAAGCGAATGACTTGAAGCGCAAGTTGGCTAAGCAAGGGGCCCTCGAGCCCGTGGTGTTGAAAGACTACACCGAAGCGAAGCCCGAAGAGTATGCTTTAATTCCTTCGCCCGCTACGGGAAAGCCTGGTTCGCTGACGCCTCCGCGCTCGTTCAACATGATGTTTCAGACCTACGTGGGTGCGATGCAAGATGCGTCGGCCACTGCGTATTTGCGTCCGGAAACGGCCCAGGGGATTTTTATTAATTTTAAGAATGTCGTCGATACGGGTCGCGTGAAGTTGCCCTTCGGGATTGCCCAAATTGGCAAAGCCTTCCGCAACGAAATCAACCCCCGCAATTTCATTTTCCGTTCGCGTGAGTTCGAGCAAATGGAAATCGAATACTTCATTGCCCCTTCGGCGGATTGGGCCACGGCGCACCGCGAATGGATTGAGGGTTGTTTGGCTTGGTTTGCTTCGATTGGCATTCCCCGCGAAAAACTTTCGCTGTACCCGCACCCCACGGAAAAATTAGCCCACTACTCGAAGGGTACGACGGACATCATGTTCGAATTCCCCTTCGGCGTCCAAGAATTGCAAGGCGTCGCCGCCCGCGGTGATTTCGATTTAACGCAACACAGCAACGTCTCGGGTCAGAAACTCGATTGGTTCGACGAATTAGCCAAGTCGCGCTTCATCCCGCACGTGATCGAACCTTCGGTGGGCGTGGATCGTGTGTTCCTAGCCTTGCTGACGACGGCCTACCATGAAGATGAAGTCGAAGGGGAGAAGCGCATCGTGTTGCGCCTGCCTGCTCGCGTGGCACCGTTCAAGGCTGCCGTCTTCCCCTTGGTGAAGAATAAGCCTGAACTCGTGGCCCGGGCGGAAGCCCTTTATCGCCGTCTCAAGAAGCGATTCAACGTCTTCTACGATGCCTCGGGTGCCATCGGCCGCCGCTACCGTCGTCAGGATGAAATCGGCACGCCCTTTGGTATCACGATCGACTTCGACACCGTTGAGAAAGATGCGGGAGTCACGGTGCGTAATCGCGACACCTTGGAGCAAGTCCGGATGTCCGAAGACGACCTCGTGCGTTTCCTCGACGAACAGGTTAACGGAAAGTAACCGTCGCTAAGTCCGCTGCCCATTGCCCTAACTGACGGCGACCCGTCAGGTTAGCGGCGATGCTCAGGTTTTTCAGGCCTTGCGGCAGGTGGCTTAAGTAGTACGGGAGCTGCTTTTTCTTCCCTAAGAAGCCATAAGCGCCGCAGGCTTGCAGGAGGCGTTGGGCTGCGGCGACGTGTAAGAGGTGTGTGAATTCATCGCGCGATCCCGCCCACTCAGAGGCTTCACGAGCATGGTCTTCGATTTCAATCCGCCATAATTCCATGTCGGGGCGGGTGAGGTAGGGGTCAAAGGCCAATGATGCGAAATCGTAAAAGGCACAACCCTGGCGCAGACCTTGGAAATCAATTAACCAAGCTTGGTGGTCTTTAATTAAAATATTTTGCGATTGGAAGTCGCGGTGCACCGTCACGGCGGGCTGAGCGAGCAACTCGCGGGCGAGCGATTCCATTTCTTGGTATACCGCGCGGTCGAATTTGCGGCCTTCTAAAATATTTTCCTTAAAATAATCCCGCTCCCATTGGTAGAGTTTAGTACTGAAAGGCTCCATGAGGGCGATGTTCGCCGTCGCCGCTGGCCCTTCGCGGTGGAGTCGCACGACTTGCTCAATGGCTGAGGCCGTGGCCTCCCAAGGGAATTGGGGGGCTTGGGCGAGGGTCCATAAATCGGTGGAGCCTAAGTCTTCGAGGATTAAAATTCCCCGGTCCGAATCTTCGCCGTAAACGGTGGGGACATTAACTTTGGCCTGATTCTTCAGGGCCTGGGCGAGCTGGCCGTAGAGTAAGTTTTCGGGCCGGGTGTCGTTATAGAGGCAGAGGATGGCACTTTGTTGGTCGTGGTTTAGGACGCGGAAGAATTGTCGTCCCGAGCCGCCCTTGAGAATTTGTTGTGCCGGGTCGAGTTGGTAGCCGTACGCCGTTGCGGCCTCTGCTGGACTTATCGCGCCGCGCACGGGCTTTTCTAAAGCCGCTTTGACGGCTTCGTATTCTTCAATCGTCCCGAGATCGTGCCAGTTTTTAGAGGAGTCTAAGAAGCCTTGAATCGTGTCCGGAGCGGTGGTGATTTGTTTGAGGAAATATTCGACCAACGAATCGCGATTCGGGGGCAGGCTTTGGGCGAATTTTTTCGAGACGAGGCAGATGCCCGTGTATTGGTAAGCGGGGTCCGCACTTCCCAAGCGGTTACGTAAATCTGTCACGCGCCCATCATCGGTGATACGGACGTTACAGTTCGGTCCCTGTTCGCGGACGACGAGCGTGACCTCCGCCGCGTTGGCTTGGTGGTAGTCGTAGGCTTGGGTGATGGGACATTCAGAGAGAATGTCGCCATTCCAGACTACTAAGGTTTGATCGTCTTCCTGGAGTTTGGAGGCGATGTTCGCTAGGCCTCCGCCGGTTTCGAGTAGCTCGGGTTCGAAGACGAATTCAATCGTGGCGTCTTGGAATTTTTGCTCTGGAAAGGCCTGTTCCCAAGCTTTGGGGCAGTGGTGGGTGTTGATGATGAAACGTCGCGTGCCAGCGGCGTAGAGTTGCCGCATCGCCCGCAGAATCATCGGTTCGCCCGCAAGGGGGAGTAAGGGTTTCGGACATTCCGCCGTGAGCGGACGGAGGCGGGTGCCAAGTCCAGCCCCGAGTAGAAAGGCCGTTAGAGGGAATTTAGGCATGGGCCGAGTGGTTCGCACAGTCAGGGCAGATCCCGTAGATCTCCATGATGTGCGTTAAATCTGAGTAGCCCTTGCTGCGGGCGGCGCTTTCGATGCGAGCGTTGTCACAGCCAGGTAGGCGATCGATCCGACCGCAGCGACGGCAAATCACGTGGTGGTGATGGTGGTTGGGGGAGACGAGGGCGTAGAGGCTACGACCGCGTTCTAAGGGATGGCGTTGCACAATCCCGGCTTCATCTAAAGCACCCAAGCTGCGGTAAACCGTGACTAGGTCTAAGGTGCCATCGCCCGCTTGGGCGTGGATTTCTTCGGCACTGAGGGGGCGGGTCGCCATGGCTAAGACTTTGAGCATGGCCTTGCGGGGCTTGGTAATCCGCATCGCCTTCTCTTTCATTTTGAGCAGGGCGTTGCCTATACGGTCAGGGCTTCCTTCTCCGCAACAGTCGTCGTCATGACGGTGTCCTTGGGACATGTTGGTAGAATTGGCTTCGTTTATGACAGGGGCAACCACGAATGGCCACTTGCCTCCCTGCAATTGCTGGTTTCGCTAATCGCCGATGAAGTCCGACCTTCAGTCCTCGACCGCCCGCCCCCTACGCGAACTGTGCCCGGTGGCTTACCAAGACTTTGTCTCCTCCGAGCCTTTCCACCTGGAATTGGGCGGGGTGCTGCCGGGCTTGACCTTGCGCTACGAAACCTACGGGACCTTGTTGCCTGATAAATCCAACGCCGTGCTCGTGCCGCATGCGTTGAGTGGCGACCACCACGTGGCGGGTAAATACACCCCGCAAGATGTGAAGTCGGGTTGGTGGGATGTTTTTGTGGGTCCTGGCAAAGCCATTGATACCGACCGCTTCTTCGTCATCGGCATTAATTGCATCGGCGGTTGCCGAGGTTCGACCGGTCCACTCTCCATCGACCCACGCACGGGCCAACCTTTTGGCGGCTTCTTTCCAGAGATTACTTTAAGCGACATTGTGCGCGCCCAGCGTCTCGTGATTCAGCACCTCGGCATTAAAAAACTCCATGCCGTGGTGGGTGGTTCGATGGGCGGGATGCAGTCTTTATTATGGTGTGCGGATTATCCTGCCGACGTGGGACGTATCGCCATCTTGGCCGCCGGGCTTTCGCAATCGCCCATGGCGATTGCGTTAAACGCGGTTTCCCGGGCTTGTGTGGAAAGCGATCCCAATTATCGCGGCGGACATTATAAGCCAGGGGAAGGTCCCGATACGGGGCTTTCTGTCGGCCGGATGTTGGCCCATATCAGCTACCTCTCTTCTGCCGCCTTTGATCAGAAATTTGGACGCGTCCGCGTGGATGGCGCGAAACCAGGCGAGCCAGTGTATTGGCAAGTCGAGAGTTACCTGCATCACCAGGGAGCGGCTTTTGTAAAACGTTTCGACGCCAATAGTTGGTTGCGCATTACACGTGCGGTAGATCGCTTTGACCTCACCGCTCGAGCGGCGGCTGGAAAGCTGTTTCAGCCTAATGGCCCAGATGTCCTCGCGGTGAGTTTCTCGTCTGACTGGTTATACCCCGTGAGTGAAATGAGGATGCTCGTTGCGGCGGCGACGGCCGTTGGCGTGAATGCCACGTATCATGAGGTCATCACCGATGCGGGCCACGATGGTTTCCTTTTACCTGATACTGGTCTCAGCGTTCGCTTGCACGCTTTCTTAGGTTAAGGGCGTGAGGCGAAGGGCAGGTAGGGGCCATGGAAAATAGGCACAAAAAAAGACCCCGGTTTTGCCGGGGTCTGAATTTTTCTGGAGCAACGCTTAGTTGCCAGCCTTGTCGAGCAAGTCGCCGAGGCTGTTGAAGTCGCCGCTGCCCGAGGAGCCCGAAGAAGAACCGTTGCCCGAGGTAGGAGCAGGGGCTCCGCCCGTGGAAGGTCCTTTGATGCGCTCGTAGCTGGAGATTTCGGCCTGCAGGCGCTCAGGATCGTAGTTCGCAGCCTTGATCGAGAGACCAATGCGACGATCTTCTTTGTCGATCTTGATGACGCGAGCGGTGACGTCTTGGCCAACCTTGACGACGTCCTTGACGTTCTCGACGCGTTGTTCCGCCAATTGCGAAACGTGCACCAAGCCGTCGATTTCGTCGGACAATTCCACGAAGGCACCGAAGTTAGCGACCTTGGAAACCTTACCCGTGACCAAGTCACCGATACGGAACTTGCGGTCGATTTCGCTCCAAGGATCTTCTTGGGTTTGCTTCACGCCGAGGGAGATGCGTTGTTGATCAACATCAACATCGAGCACGATGGCTTCGACGTCGTCACCCTTCTTCATCACTTCAGCAGGGTTGTTGATGCGGCGCGTCCAGCTCATGTCGGACACGTGGACCATACCATCGATGCCGTCTTCGAGTTCGACGAAAGCACCGTAGTTGGTGAGGTTGCGCACCTTGCCGCGGACGCGAGCGCCCACAGGGTAGTTGTGACGAACCTTTTCCCAAGGATTGGCTTCGAGTTGGCGTACGCCCAAGGAGATCTTTTGTTCTTCCTTGTTAACGCTGAGGATGACGGCGTCGATTTCTTGGCCAACTTTGAGGATGTCAGAGGGCTTTTGAACGCGCTTGGTCCAGGAGAGTTCGGAGACGTGCACGAGGCCTTCGACGCCACCTTCAATTTCAATGAAGGCGCCGTAAGCGACCAAGTTAACGACCTTACCATGGACTTTTTGACCCACAGGGTAGCGCTTTTCGATGCCTTCCCAAGGATTGGGTTGGGTTTGTTTGAGACCCAAGGAAACACGCTCACGGTCGCGATCGACTTCGACCACCATGACGGTGATTTCTTCGCCGACTTTAACGACTTCGCTCGGGTGCGCGATGCGACCCCAGCTCATGTCGGTCACGTGGAGCAAGCCATCGAGACCGTCGAGATCCACGAACGCACCGTAGTCGGTGATGTTCTTGACGACGCCACGGCGGATGATGCCAGGCTTGACCTCTTCGAGGAGCTTCCGGCGGCTTTCGCCACGTTGTTCTTCGATGAGTTCACGACGCGAAACGACGAGGTTCTTCTTCTCTTTGTTGATCTTGATGATCTTGAAATCGAAGGTTTGGCCGACGAACTGCTCCAAGCTCTTGGGAGGGTTGACGTCGATTTGCGAGGAGGGCATAAAAGCGTCCACGCCCACGGAAACGATGAGGCCACCTTTGACGATGGACTTAACGCGGCCTTGAACGATGGAGCCTTCTTGGCAATTAGCCTCGATGCTCTCCCACTTGCGAATTTGTTGAGCCCGGTCGTAAGAGACGGTGGGCGTGCCATCTTTGTTTTCCAGCTTCTCGAGATAGACCTCGAGTTGCATCCCGACTTGGATTTCCGCCATATCGGGGAACTCCGCTTGAGGGATGAAGCCTTCCGACTTCCCGTTGATATCTACGATGACGAATTTGTCGTCGCGGATTTCGGTCACGGTGGCGGTGATGACCGAGTGGGCTTTGAGCGCGCCGAAGTTAGAATCGGCGAGCAGTTTTTCCATGATGCTCATTGTGTTTTTGACTAGTTGTCCTGGTCGTCGCGGGGACGTGTCCAGGGTTTGGTTGTTGTTTGGGTTTTTCCTCTGGAGAATCCACTAACGAAAGCTAGCGGGCCAGAAGGGTTTTGAACGAACCATCCGGGGAGGGGGCTGGCAAGGCGAATATCGCGTAAAAGGCCCAAAAATTACTACCGAGGCGTGGGGATCAGGGCTCGGAGCGCCTGGGCAGCCTGATTTTGGCCATGTTTTTCCAAAAACAGGCTACTTTCTAAGAGTAGTCCAGGGTCTTCGGTCGACCAAGCAGGTGGAGGGGGCGAGGGCCAGGTCCAAAGAAGGCCTTGGGCGTCTTGGGCTTGGGTGAGGGCTAGTTTTAGAGCCAAGCTGGGGTATTGTTGGTAGGTGTCTTCTAAGATGGACAGGGAGGGAGGGTTGGCTTTGTCGGCCGACTTAAGCAGCCAAGCCCGCCACCCGGCATAGGCGCCGAGTCGCTGGGGATGTTGGTTAAAGCGGGCGACTTGCTGGTCTAGAGGGACGGCAAAGGGCTGGTAAAAGGGGTCGCCGATGACCACGCCTTGCCAGCTGAGGCTGGGGGTGGCGTACCAAGCGGCTTCCCCTGCGGTGAGGCCTTGTTGTAAGCCTTGTAATAAGAGGTCGGGTCGGAGCGAGAGGGAGAGGAAGGGTTCGTCGACATTACCAAAGGTGAGCGCGGCGCCTTGTTGCACCAGCCATGGGGTCCAGCAAGCGAGGGGGTCGCGCAGGGTAGTCGCCGAAAAACTGTGAATGTGCAAAGCGATGGCCCCTGGTGCCAAGCGAGTGGTGGCTTGGCCAAAAAGGCCTTCGGGTTTTTGACTATACCAGCCGAAGTAAAAAGCCGGTGCATCCGCGCGGGCGGTCGGCAAAAACTGTTGCGGGGTGTCTTCTTTTGAAAGCGGGAAGCCGAGGTTAGTAATTTCTTCGCTGGTGCGTTGCAGCCAAGTATCCCCCTCGCCGTAGGGACCGCCCCGGTCAACGTAGCCACGCCCGCGCAGGCCATTGGCTTCCGCTTGCCAGGTGGAGAGTAACATGGCGGCAACATCGCGGAGTTGCGGGCCATCGAGGCGTACCACGCGTACAAAGCCTTCCGTGTCCGCGGTTTTGAGCGAGGCTTTGCCAAACCATGGATTAGGCACGACGCCTTCGGGGTCGAGGTTGGTGTTGGCGATTAAACTTAATTCGCTGTCGACGCTGGCGTGGTCGCCTTTGATCGGACCAAGACCTTTACCGAGTCCGGAGTTTTTGATTTTAAGCGGCACGCCGCGAAGGGTCACCATCCATTGAAGTTGCGGACCGGTTTGAGGGATGAACTCCCGACGGCCGTGGGCGTCGGTGGTCTCGGTTAGTTTGCCCGTCAGGAATCTTTGGGCTAATAATTTTTGGCGAAGGGGATTGAGGATGGTTTCGCTGTATTGTGCCCAGGTAATAGCTTCCGTCGTGGGCATCGGCAGGGTCACTAAGTTGGCGGCCGGGATGTGGCGATGCCGCATGAAGTCTTGGGCGACCGCCGTGGCGGTGGGTTCATTGCTATTGAGCAAGACGATGACTTGAGCGGGGTCGATGGTGCCCTTGGCCAAGGCGTGGCCAAGTAGTAGTACGATTAGGAGCAGTAGCCCACGCCTCATCGCTTTACCCTAAATCAAAGCCATCAGTCCGAAAGCGAAAACTGCCACCTAGGGTAGGGACGATGCGGGGCCTTGCGAATCATGCTAACAAAGCGAAACGGATGGTAATCCCATCCCCACCTAAGTGATCTAAAGCGTCGGCCTCATGATTTGGCATCAATCAACGCCAGGAGGCTAACGCAGTAGCCTCCCTACCTGTGGCATCGGGTAGGGACGATGCTGCGTCATCGTCCTTTCCCAACCATAATAGAGGATGACATGGCTTGCTTATGACATTCACGGGAGGTGATTTTTGGGCGAGCTTGGGTATAAATCTTAAAAATGACGCCGCTCTTACTGCACGTGCCCCATAACTCGGGTTGTATTCCTAAGGTCGATCGGGCCGACTTTCTGCTCTCCGATGCAGAACTGCATGCTGAAAAGCTTCGAGTCACGGATTGGTATACCAAAAGTTTATTCACCGACGGTCTAGATGCCGAAGATATTATTTGTCCGCGGGTGTCACGTCTGGTGGTAGATGTGGAGCGGTTTCACGAAGATGAGAAGGAATCTGCTGCCCGGGTTGGCATGGGCGCGACCTACACCAAAACTTCGAAGGGAAAGAAGCTGCGTCAGCTTTCTCCGACGCGTCGAACCGAATTGCTGGATCGCTATTACTGGCCTCATCACCGTCACCTCGAGCGCGCCGTGGTGTCGCGTATTGCTGCTTTTGGATTCTGTTTAATCTTAGACGCCCATTCTTTTCCGACCAAGCCATTGCCGACACAGAACACCCAAGATGCTTCGCCGTCCATTTGCATTGGGACTGCAGGAGTGCATACGCCGCCTGCCCTAAAAAAGGCGGCCTACGATTTTTTTAGCAGCCGTGGAATTGATGTCGCCCTGGATCAACCTTTTGCGGGCAGTATGGTGCCGAGTGCTTTCATGCATCGGTCTCATGAGGTGCAATCCATCATGATTGAGGTGCGCCGCGATCTTTATCTCAAGGAAGATACGGGCCGTCGTCATGCGGGCTTTGCTCAGATGCAGGCGTTGTTAACGGCATTGCGGGAGACGCTTTTAAATCAAGCGCAAGCCGTGCATCGTCAGCACTACAAAAAAGTTAAGCGATAGCCGTTGATGGTGAGCACTACCATCAACAACTATCGCAAACTTGCAGTTGAGCGGCGTAGTCGTCCGCTCGGCTAAGAATACCAGTGAGCTTATTTCTTGGTGTCGGGGAACTGCTTCAGCAACTCGTCCGGAGTGAAGAAACTGTTGCGGTCTTTCGTCTCGGCACGCACCTTGGCCACTTGTGCGGGGAGGATGGCAGTTGCTTGATTACCGAAGGAATTGCGGACGTAGGTTAGCACGCCAGCTAACTCGTCATTCGATAAGCCCTTGAAGGCCGTCATGGGGACTTGTCCGGGCATCTTCACGCCATTGACTTCAATCGGCCCCATCAGCCCGTGCATCGCAATGCGAATGAGGCGATCAGGATTGCCGGTCACCCAAGACGATTTCGCGATAGGCGGGAACTGTGCGGCGGGCAGGCCTTGACCGTCGGCTTGGTGGCAGGTGATGCAATGCGCTTCGCGACGGAAGACTTCGGCGCCTAACTCGTAGAGTCGTTTTTCTTCGCCTTTTAGGTTGGTCACCACTTTCGGTGCGGCCTCGGCGGCGAGGACACCACCGTTGAGGTAGGTCTCGGCGGCATTGAAAACGGGTTTGAGCCAGGCATCCACGGGTTGCTTGCGAGCCTCTGCCAGCGTCGCCAAACCAACTTCTTTACCTAACCAAGTGGCGGCATTGACGGCTTCGAGTCGTACGCGTCCATGCACGTCGCCCGCCGCTCGGAGCAGCAGTTCACGATGGTCAGCCACGGCATCTGTATTGTAACGCAAGACGCGGACTGCGGCAGCCCGAACGCGGTGGTCTTTAGCCTGCAGCAGTTTTTTGAGCAGCGGGACGTCCACGTGATCGACTCCCCAACTTACCCACAGGCCTTCGAGTTGATGGTGCTCAAGGCGACCGTCGTCGGCCTTGAGTTCTGCTAGCCAAGTCTTCAGACCAGCGAGAACTTCGGCGACCGGGCGACCTCGCAATTCGCGGCGCGTACGCTCGCGGGCCCGATCCTCAGGTAGCGTGAGGTTGGCGAAGAGTTGTGGAATGCTTGCACCTGCAATGACGGGTGGGACAAGCAACGGACGGCTCGGGTAGGTGATACGGTAGATGCGGCCGTGAGTGTGGTCGCGCAACGGATCGCGGGCACTGTGTTGCATGTGGCCGATGAGCACGTTATGCCAGTCGGCGACGTAGAGTGAACCGTCGGGTGCAAATTCCATCGAGACGGGACGGAAGTTGCCGTCTTTAGATTGAAGAAGGTTTTGGCGGAAGGTGAGTTTGAAGCCCGTGCCGTCCTCTGACACAGCGTGCTGCTTGGTGCCGAGGAAGCCGATGGTGTTGTTGATGATGAGGTCGCCTTGGACGTCGTCTGGGAAGTGTCGGCTGCTGATGAAGTCGAGACCAGCAGTCGGACGAACCATCTGGGCCTTGGGTACGAGGTTAGGCGGTAAGGGTGCGAATTCACCGAAGGGAACTGCCAAGGTGGCTGGTGACATCCAGCGGACGTTGGGGTCGGAGGTGTCGGCGAAGAAGTCTTGGCCGAAAGCGTCGAAGGCGATGCCCCATGGATTGGGGATGCTTAGGCGTGCGGTGCGTTCGAGGCTTTGGTGCTGAGGTGAGTAGCGGAAGAAACCACCATTGGTGCTGCGCACGACGCCGTAGGCCGTTTCGACGTGACTATGCAGGAACGTGCCTTCGCCCATGTAGAAGGCACCGGAGGGATCGGTGCGGAAGGCGTGGATGGCGTGGTGCGTGTCGTGGTCGTCGAAGCCGCTGAGGACGACTTCAGAACTATCGGCCACACCGGTGCCCAGCGTGTCGCGCAAGAGTACGAGGTGACTGCTTTGGGATACGTAGACACCGCGCGGGTTGAGTTCGAAAGATAACGGCAAGTGTAGTCCGCGGGCATAGACGGTCTGTTTGTCGGCTCGGCCAGTGCCTTTGGTGTCTTCCAGAATCAGAATTTTATCGTCGGGCGTGGGATCACCTGGACGCCATTGCGGGTAGCTTGGCATCGTCGACACCCACAGTCGTCCGCGATTATCAAAAGTTAGGTGAACCGGCTTGGCGAGGTCAGGGAACTGTTCTTCCGAAGCGAAGAGCTCGACTTTATAGCCCTCGGGTACAATCAGGGATTTGATTTCATCTTCTCCCGATACGTAGTTCGGCGAGCCGTTCTTATTATTACTAGCGGAATAATTGGTTTTCACTTCGGGGAGCGGACGCGTCTTGGCGTCGGCTTCAGCCACATTAAAAGCTTCTCCCTTCGCTGCCGCCCAAACGGCCCGGTCGCGAATGAGCACGAGCTGGTCGAGTTTCTCGAGTTCGTAAGGGAAGTTGTCGGGACCGAAGGGCTTGTTGCGGCGGCCGAAGACGTGAACGCCGTTGGGCACCTTAAAGAGTTTTTCCCAATACCAATCTTTGTCGGTGACCGCTGAGGCTAATGCGGCCAAAGGTTTGGTGGTGGCAGGGCATGGTCCGAAAGTTGCCGTTGCGAGTTCGGCTCCCACGTCGCGCCCAGCGTAGGATTTCAAATCGACTAAAGGTAACTTGCGGGCGGCGGCGACTTCCCGAATTACCTGAGCGTAAAGAGCGATGTTGGCGTTGACGGCAGCTGCGGCCGTTGGTCCCTGCGGGGCCGTGGCGGGATCCAGCGATAATGGCGTCACAAGCACCACTTGCGGGGCAGACTTCCCGTTATACTTTTGCTTGGCCGTATGGTCTAACCAACCTTCGAGTTCAGCACGAAAATCGGCAAGACCGGCGGGGCCCTTGAAGGACTCGGCGTAACCGAACCACGCGATGATTACGTCGGCCTTGAGACCTTTAAGCCATTCGTCTGGGGATTGTGAGAAGCCCGAACCAGCATGGCCCGAACCCCAGAAATCTTTGGCTTTGGAGAGCGGGTAGAATTTTTCGGCGCCGGGATAGGCGAACGGTGAGTTGCGGCCGGAGTGGTCGCGATAACCCGGGGTGTCGCCGTCATCGCACAGGTTGCGGAAGGTGAGGTCGCGGCCGGCGAAGTGACGTTGCAGTTCGACTTCAAAGGCTGGTGCTCGGAGCAGACGTTCGCCTTGGCCGCCGCCGAGGAGTACGATGACGCCACCTGATGGCGGATCAATCGGACCAGGGGTTTGGGCGAAGGCGGTGAGGCCCACGAAGAGGGCAAGCAGGCGTGCAAAGATAACCATGTCTTGATGATGAAGTCGGACCGTTTCCAGTGTCCAGCCTCGACCGCCCAAGATGACCGCCCGTCGGAGGAGTTCTTGAAGAACTAACCGCTTTTTAGAGAAACGCGCTTTCTCCTAAAAAGTCCGCATCTTGATGCGCCTTTCGCTCCTGCATAATCCATGCCTGAGGTGACTTACTACTCCCGCGTCCACTTGGACGGAACCTTGGGCTTGTCGTCGCCTTCGACCCAATACTCCGGCACCGACCAGCGGGCATGCTGTTCCGCACCGACGGAACCATAGCCGGACTCGTTCCACACGCAGAACCAATCTACGTGGTCGGCCGTGTCATAAAGCAAGGACGTGAAAGGTTCGCCCTTCGCCGGATCGACCGGGACGACGCTGAACTTCCACTCCCACATCTTGCGCTTGCCCAGCCGGATGTTGTGTTCGGGGCCATGACCGCCGCCGGCGGGAAGCTGTACCTCTTGTCCCCGCTCGACGGTGAGGATATATTCACAACCGAGTTTCCACTCCCAGGGTGCCGTGTTGGGCTTGTCGATACCACATTCAATCAAGGCCATGTCTTTCTTTGGGTCTGCCTTGTCATAATCTGTCGCACCGCCGCCCCGATCCACCAGTCCGCCCCAATTTGCGAGATGGACCATCCGGTTGGCGTCCTTGTTGAACTGAGGTCCCCCGTGCGCCCAGGTCTTGTTCGGAAAGTTGACCTGAAGGGCGAAGAAATTAAGCCCTTTGTGCGAGACCTTGTTCACGATTAGGCGGGTGGTGACCTTGACGATTTTGGCGCCTTTTGCCGTCTCGAACATCAGACTGTTTCGGTCGCCTTCTCCCTCGCCGATGCCAATCATGTTTCGCTTGGCTGAGCTTGGGTCTTGCCCCATGGCAATGACGGTCAGTGCGACGGCCAAGATGATGCTCGCTTTGCGTAGTGACAGGGTGAGGCCGCGAAGGTTGCTTAAGTCGCCTAGGGTGACGGCGTTCGAGCGCTGGGGATGGCTCATGGG
>Ga0214171_1000006_pt1 | contig 89907 bp, 99 predicted proteins | sample TroBogEpilimnion_40_FD_153009 | JGI IMG/M metagenome (GOLD analysis project Ga0214171, IMG submission 153009) | Freshwater microbial communities from Trout Bog Lake, WI - 02JUL2007 epilimnion | ecosystem: Environmental > Aquatic > Freshwater > Lake > Epilimnion/Euphotic zone | place: Trout Bog... | reverse complement strand
TGAGAAAGAATTAAGACAAACAGCCGAATTAAGTCTTCATGTTTTAGGTAAGGATCTTTTTGCAATTGCACACCATGAAGATCTCTACCAAGCAATTGATTTAGCTGTGAGCAAACTTGATAAGCAGATCATCAAAGTGAAAGAAAAAGTAAAAAATCATCATAGGCCGATTGCCTTTAAACATATTTCAGCAGATAGTTCAGGGATGAATCTATAATAGGAATATGAGTGAACTCGCTGAGATACTGCTATCTGATCAAATCTATTTAGATGTCGATGTAAAAGACATCAAAGATTTGTTCACTCTAGCGAGTTCCAGATTTGCTTCAGCTACCTCTATTTCATCAAAGTTAATTTATGACTGTTTACAAGCTAGAGAGGATTTAGGCTCTACAGGGCTTGGTGTAGGTGTGGCAATACCTCACGGTCGGGTAAAAGGTTTGAAAGAACCTCACGCTAGTTTTTATAGGTTATCTGATGGAATAGATTTCAAATCTAGTGATCAAATGACAGTTGATATTGTTATTTTTTTATTAGTTCCAGAAGTTGCAACTCAAAAGCATCTAGAGCTTCTTTCTGAGATAGCACAAGTCCTTGCCGATAAATCAAGGCGAAACTCTCTACGAGAGTCTTCTTCTCCTGAAAAAATTCTTCAAGAAATGACTACCAAGGTTTATTAAGATGATTCAGCAGCTATCACTCATTGGGATCACTGCACAACATATCTTTGATGAAACTTTTGAAGAGTTAAAACTCCATTGGATTACAGGTCAAGAAGGGGCTGATAGAGGTTTTGACCCCAAAATTGTTGAGCTAGCAAGTTCATCTTCAGATTTAGTTGGACACCTTAATTTAATACACCCAAGTCGGCTACAAGTTTGCGGTGAACCAGAAATACGCTATTTAGAAAGACTTCATAAGGCGCAACAACGTCACCAATTGTCAGACCTAATGATTATGCGCCCACCCTGTTTAATTATTGCCGATGGGGTTGAAGCAAGTGAAGATTTAAAACTATATTGCCAACGCTCATCAACTCCACTATTTTCTACAACACTTGCCGCATCTGAGGTAATTGATCACTTACGACTTTACCTAACCAAACTGGGTGCTCCAAAAATCACAATGCATGGTGTATTTATGGATATTCTTGGGCTAGGTGTTCTATTAACTGGAGATTCTGGTCTAGGAAAAAGTGAACTTGGTCTTGAATTAATATCAAGGGGCCATGGGTTAGTTGCTGATGATGCTGTGGATTTCGCACGTCTTGGTCCAGACTATATTGAAGGAAGGTGTCCAAGTATTTTGCGAGATTTACTGGAAGTTCGTGGCCTAGGTTTGTTGGATATAAGAACCATTTTTGGTGAAACTGCTGTTCGTCGTAAGTTAAAACTTAGACTGATTGTTCAATTGGTACGGAGAAATGAAGGGGAATTTGAGCGACTCCCTCTTGAGTCTCAATTTGTAGAAGTCTTAGGACTCCCTATTAGAACTGTAAAAATTCAAGTTGCAGCTGGACGAAATCTTGCAGTGCTAGTTGAAGCAGCTGTTAGAAATACAATTCTTCAATTAAGAGGTATCAATACTCTTGAGGACTTTATTAGCCGCCAAAGAGATTTAATGCAAAATGAGTCTGGAAATAAGGGCTCAAAGTAATGCATATTTTTATCATTACAGGAACATCAGGGTCGGGAAAATCTGTTGTAATCCGTTCTTTAGAAGATGCTGGTTTTAACTGTATAGATAATTTACCTGTAAACCTGCTTGAAAGCCTAATAGATGGACTTGATCCTACCAGTAATACTCAAGTAGCAATAGCTATAGATGGTAGGCAAGGTAGTTCTATTGAAAATCTTCCAGAAATTATTACTAAGTTAAAACTGAGATATCAAATTACAGTTTTATTTTTAGATGCCTCTACTTCAACTATTGTGCATCGTTTTTCCGAAACGAGAAGACGTCATCCTCTTTCCTCAAAAAACACAAGTCAAGCAGAAAATTCTTTAATAGAATCCATAAACCTTGAGCGCAAATTACTCTTTGATTTAAGTAATATTGGTCATCATATTGACACTACCAATTTATCCTCCAATGCTTTAAGAAATTGGATAAAAGACTTTATCAAAGAAGATGTGATGGGGCTTACTCTTTTATTTGAGTCATTTGGATACAAATACGGAGTACCCCAAGATGTTGATATTGTTTTTGATGCTCGCTGTATCCCCAATCCTCATTACGAGCCAGAACTTAGGGCATTAACCGGAAATGATAAATTGGTCATAGAGTTTCTTCAAAAACAACCTGACTTTGAAAAACTTAAGTTAGATATTTTTGATTTTTTAACGCATTGGATTCCAAAATACCAAATTGATGGACGAAGCTATTTAACAATTGGAATTGGCTGCACTGGTGGTCAACATAGGTCTGTAGCTATGGTTAACGAAATTTATAAAATGATTGAAGTTAACACTAACCAAGAACTGAAAAAAATGACTCTGCTTAAGCGTCATCGAGAACTATATCGTTTAGAGAGCTAAACGACCGCATAGTCATCCAGGAGATTCTTTACTGGGGTAGGCATTCCTATATTGTTTAGTTCTGCAAAATTAACCCATTGAAATTTATCATTTTTAATTTCGATTATCTCTTTCAAAACAATTACTCGCACCTGAAAATATAAAACCCTATGAGTAAATACATGCTTTCTAGGCTTTAATAGAGTGCTAGTTTGATAAGGTTCTCGAAGAACTTCTATTGGTAATTCTGAATACTGTTCTACACCAAGTTCTAAGGTTTTGATTTCTGTATTTGAAGCGTCACACCACTGTGATTCTGGCAAACACCACAATCCTCCCCAAATTCCTTTACTTGGACGAAGTTGCAACAACAATTTATCTTTCGTTCGTATAAAAAGCATCTCAGACTGGACTGATTTCACATCTACTTTCTTTTCCTTAAAGGGTATGAGATGCACTTTATCTTTTTGAAATGCGATGCACTCTTTTTGAAAAACACAAATTGAGCACTTAGGATTTTTTGGTGTACAAAATGTTGCTCCAAAATCCATCAAGGCCTGAGTATAAATAGGCATATCTTTTGAATTTTGGGGGACTAATTCATTTGCCTTTAACCACAGTTCATCTTGAGATTTCTTTGACTTAAATGAAAATTCTAAGCCTAATATTCTGGTTAATAATCTTTTAACATTGGCGTCTAAGATACTGACTTGCTCACCAAAACAAAAAGAAGCAATTGCTGCTGCTGTTGACCTTCCAATGCCTGGAAGCTCATTTAAACTAGCGGAATTATTTGGGAAAACCCCATTGTGCTTTTGAAGAATAATCTTGGCACAGGCATGTAAATTTCGGGCTCTTGTGTAATAACCCATGCCAGCCCATAATTTCATCACTTCATCTTCAGATGCGTTTGCTAGTTTTTCAACATTGGGAAATTTATCTAAAAATTCAACATACCTATCTTTTACAGTAGCGACCTGCGTTTGTTGAAGCATGATTTCAGATAGCCAAACTCTATAAGGGTCTTTTTGATTTTGCCAAGGCAAACCACTACGCCCAAATTGTTTATGCCACTCTAAAAGCTTACTTGCAAAATCCTTCATTTTTGACAGCTTGGGCAGTAATACGTTGATCTTTGACCTTGAACTATTTGCCGAATTGGAGTTCCACAAACTTTACATGGCAAAGCATTACGATCGTATACCTTAGTCATCACCATAAAATGACCAGGCTCTCCATCGCTATGAACAAAATCTTTTAGGCTACTTCCACCTGCATTTATGGCTTTTTTCAATACTTCCCTAACAGAGCTAGCTAATCTTTCATAAGCAAGTTTAGAAACTTTTCCTGCAGATTTTTTTGGATTTATTTTTGCTTCAAATAAACTTTCTGAACAGTAAATATTGCCAACACCAACCACAATCTGGCCAGCTAACAAATATTGCTTAACTGAAATAGATCTACCTCGAGATTTTTTATACAAAAGTTCCCCGCCCACTTCTGGAGCAAAATCTTTTTCTAATGGTTCAACGCCAAGTTTTTTAAATAAAGGAAAATGCTCTACTGGTCCATCATTTATTGAGTGCCAATGAATAGATCCAAATTTTCTAGGATCATGTAAACGTAATGCTATTTCTCCGAAATGGAATTCAACACGATTGTAATTTTTGGGTTCATCTGATACTTTTTGAATCCTTAATACACCAGTCATTCCGAGGTGCAAAATCATAAATCCAGTATCAAATACAAAAATTAAGTATTTCCCTCTTCTTCTAATTTCACTGCACTTTTGACCAATTAGTATTTTTGATAAATTTTTAGGGACTGGCCAGCGAAGTCGGCCATCATGCACAACTACATTAGTAAGCACTTTTCCTTGAATTTGCGGTGTAATACCAAGTTTTGTGACCTCTACTTCGGGTAATTCTGGCATATATTGGGTAGATTAATTCAGAGTTATATAGAATAGACAAATGTTTAAATTCAATTTATATCAAATTCGGCGTTTTTTTTCTTTTGGCCTTATTAGCATCATGCCATATTTTTTTGTGGGGCACGTTGCAGCACAATCTCCAATAAATTTGTATGAAAGTGAAAAATTTGCGAATGAGGTTTTTCAGTATTTGGCTGCAGAAATAGCTCTCCAAAGGGGCGATGTGGGTTTGTCTTATCAAACCATGCTTAATTTAGCAAAATCTACACGTAATCCTAAAATTGCTCAAGACGCAATGTTAATTGCTTTAGCAGCTCAATCTGCCACTGCATCCTTGGAGTCTGCAAGGTTATGGGATGAACTTACTCCAGATTCTGACACCAATTCAAAAGAAGTCTATCTGACGCTTCTTATGTTTAACAACAAATGGAATGAAGCGATTGAGCCAACCGTTAAATATTTAAAATCCCAGACACCAGCTAAACGAGAGGAGTTTTTAGATAAACTTCCCCCTATTCTTAGTCGATCAAATAACCAAGATGTTTCTAATGTTGCCATTGCAAAAATTCTAAATGCCACAAAAACAACTCCAAAAAATACTAACCTATTGTTCATTTATGCATTAGGTGAAGAAAAATTGGGCAATTACAGCAATATGGAAAAAATATTGCTTAATCTTATTAAACAAAACCCTAATGATGCAAGTGCTTTAAATGCCTTGGGATACTCATACGCAGATAGAAACGTTAACCTAACTGAATCTATGCGTTTAATTCAAAAAGCAATTTCCATATCACCTAATGACCCCTACATTCTAGATAGTCTTGGATGGGTACATTTCAGGCTTGGGAATAAAGAACAAGCGATTCAATATTTAAAGCAATCATTTGAACAACTACCTGAAGCAGAAGTAGCAGCTCACCTAGGAGAAGTTCTTTGGTCTAGTGGCGCAACTGAGGAAGCGGAAAATATTTGGCGCAAAGGTGAAGCTATTAACGCAAGTCAATCTACGTTAAGAGATACTTTAAAGCGCTTAAAGCCAGATTGGTCAAGTGTTGAACTTTTTGATGAATCAATCTCTCGCCAATGGGATGGAAGATTTTCAGTTAAATCAATCATTAATCAGTCCAAAAATGGTGGCAGTGGTGCCTTTACTCTAATACATGAAAACTTAAATGATATTCTCGAAATAAGAGGGCCTCTTGGCGCCTCTATTGCGAAAATCAACATAACACCTAGTAAAGCATCATTAGAACAAAATGGGCAAATTCTCACGGCTATTGATGCGGATGAGCTAATTTTTCAAGCTACTAAACTGCCAATTCCAGCAAGAGGTCTTTCAGCTTGGATGTCAGGTTTTACAAGACCAGGATCTCCGGGCTCAATTAAAAGGAATGATATTGGTCAAGTTTCTGAAATTACACAAGATGGTTGGATATTGCAATATACATGGGATGTAAATAATAAATTGCAAAAACTTAATATGACTAGATCTTCGCAAGATGGTGATATTGAAGTCAAACTTATTTTAGATTAGTTCAAAATGTCTTTTATTGAAATACCAGCCCCAGCTAAATTAAATCTCTTTTTAAATATCACTGGAAGGCGAGAAGATGGTTACCATCTTTTGCAAAGTGTTTTTCAACTTATTGATTTATGCGATACAGTTAAATTACGCTTAAGGAGTGATGGTGAAATTTGCCGTATTAACCCACTACCAAATGTAAATCCTGAGGATGACCTCGTTGTAAAAGCTGCACGGTTACTAAAAAATAACTTTCCAATATCCCAAGGCGTGGATATTGATCTCATAAAAAAAATTCCCATTGGAGCAGGTCTGGGAGGAGGGTCTTCAGACGCTGCAAGCACACTTTTAGGGCTCAATTATCTCTGGAACTTAAACCTCTCCACTCAAGAATTAATAAATCTTGGAGTAAAACTTGGGGCGGATGTACCATTCTTTCTATTTGGAAAAAATGCATTTGTTGAAGGTATCGGGGATGTTTTAACAGAAGTAAAGCTTGATCTTAAGTCTTATTTATTAATTTACCCAGGTGTTTTAATTCCAACAAAATCAATTTTTTCGTCACCCCATTTGACGCGCAATCGATCAAGGATTACAATAATTGACTTTGAAGAGCAATACGCTAGTAATATGCAGTTTAATAATGACTTACAAGCAGTTGCAACGCAAATGTATTCAGAAGTTTCGATGGCACTTGAGTGGCTTGGGAAGAATTTCCCAGAATCTCGTCCACTGATGACCGGCTCTGGAAGTGCTGTTTTTTGTGAAATTCCAAGCCATGTTTCAGTTGAACAGTATCTATCGAAGCTTCCTCCAATGTGGCAAGGTTTTAAAGTTAATGGTCTTTTGCTTCACTCGGCTTATAATTTAAAAACTAATGTCAACATACAAGAGGGGAGTCGCCAAGTTGGTTAAGGCACCGGATTTTGATTCCGGCATCCGAAGGTTCGAGTCCTTCCTCCTCTGCCACCTTTCTTCTATGTCTCAATCTTTCAATCATTCAAGCAAAATTCTTTGCGTACTCTTTTGGAGAAGTTATGAGCAATGAGTCAATGACCATTTTCACAGGTAATGCAAACCCTGTACTTGCTAAAGCTGTAGCTGACTACTTAGGACAAGATCTTGGTAAAGCAATGGTTGGAAGGTTTTCAGATGGTGAAATTCAAGTCGAAATTCAAGAAAATGTTAGAAGCAAACATGTAGTCGTCCTACAACCAACATGTGCTCCTACAAATGACAATTTAATGGAATTAATGATTATGGTAGATGCTCTAAAGCGAGCATCTGCAGGAACCATAACCGCAGTGATTCCTTACTTCGGTTATGCTAGACAGGATCGTAGACCTCGTTCTGCTCGTGTTGCAATATCAGCTCGTTTAGTAGCAAATATGCTTCAGTCTGTTGCTGGCGTTGGAAGAGTTCTAACAATGGATCTCCATGCTGACCAAATTCAAGGTTTCTTTGACATCCCTGTAGATAATATCTATGCATCTCCTATATTACTAGCAGATCTTCAGCACAAGAACGATGGTGATTTATTAGTTGTTTCACCCGATATTGGCGGTGTAGTTCGCGCAAGAGCATTGGCAAAACAGCTAGGTTGTGATTTAGCTATTATCGATAAACGTCGCCCTAAAGCAAATGTCTCAGAAGTAATGCACGTCATTGGTGAAGTAGATGGTCGTAAATGCGTGATTATGGATGACATGATCGATACTGGAGGAACTCTTTGTAAAGCTGCTGAGGTTTTAAAACAAAGGGGTGCTAAAAACGTCATGGCTTACTGTACTCATCCAGTTTTATCAGGTAACGCCATCTCTCGCATCATGGAGTCTGCTTTGGATGAAGTTGTCGTTACTGACACGATTCCATTAAGCGACTTAGCGAAAGCTAGCCCAAAGATTAGAAGCCTTTCTGTTGCCCCACTTCTTGGAGAAACTCTCCTAAGAATCAGTCGAGGCGAATCAGTCATCTCAATGTTTACAGAGACAGACTAGTCATTTTTAAATAAAAAAGCTATAATAGAGGACTTTTCTGCTTGGTCGCGAGCAGAAAAACCTGTTACCAATAAAGGTAACAGTAACGAACCTTAGGGAGTTTTATTATGAAAGTCGTCGCCTACGAACGTAGCGTACAGGGCACTGGTGCGAGCCGCCGCCTGCGCAACTCTGGAAAAACACCAGGTATTATTTATGGTGGATCAGAATTACCGCAAGCAGTGGAACTTGACCATAACGCTCTTTTCCATGCTTTAAAAAAAGAAGCATTCCATTCTTCAGTATTAGATATTGAAGTAGCTGGTAAAGTGCAACAGGCTTTGTTGCGTGATTATCAAATGCATCCTTTTAAACCACTTGTACTTCACGTTGACTTCCAGCGTATTGATGCAAAACAAAAAGTTCATATGAAGGTACCACTTCACTTTAAAGGCGATGATATCTGCCCTGCAGTGAAAACTGGTGGTGCTGTCATTAATCACATCATGAATGAACTTGATATCACTTGTTTGCCTTCTGACTTGCCTGAATTTATTGAAATCGATCTATCAAAAATCGAACTTGATCAAACAATTCATGCCAAAGATATTACTTTGCCAAAAGGTGTTGAGTTAAGTTTGCATGTTGAGCAAGAAAATCCTGCCCTCGTTGCTGCAAGAGAGCCAAAAGTTAAAACTGAACCAGAAGCCACTGGCGCTCCAGAAGCACCAGCAGCTCCAACTGCAACAAAGTTAAAAGACAAAGAGTAATCTTTCCTTTTTTCATAAAGCCCGTCGATTTTTTGACGGGCTTTTTATTTGTATCTACTTATCAATTTCGTATAAAGTTACTGCATGATTAAATTAATTGTGGGTCTAGGAAATCCTGGTGATGAGCATTTGTCGGATAGGCATAATGCGGGATTTTGGCTTTGCGACAAAATTGCTCAATACTTATCCTGTCATTTTTCACTCGATAAGTCTCATAAAGGTCAAATAGCCAAAGCTTCCTTTCGTCAGCAAAATATTTGGCTTCTTAAACCACAAACATATATGAATTTGAGCGGTGAGTCCGTAGGATCAGTTGCTAAGTTTTATCAAATTGACCCATCACAAGTTTTGGTAATCCACGATGAACTTGATATCCCAGCAGGGGTGGCACGTCTTAAGTCAGGTGGTGGTACTGGTGGTCATAATGGTCTCAAAAGCATTACATCTCATTTGGGAACACCTAACTATTGGCGTTTAAGAATTGGTATTGGACACCCCAGAGATATTGTGCCTGTGGGTAGTCCTCACCAAGAAGTTGCTAGTTACGTTTTGAAAAAACCCTCTCAAAAAGACCAAGATCTGATTGATAAAAGCTTTGATAAAGTCCTAGATGTTTTTTCTTTCATGGTATCAGATGACCCAAGCTCAGCGATGAAAACTCTTCATACGCAATAAATTACTTGTTTTGTAAACGACGATATTTTTCTAAAAGTTGGGACTTATCTTCTAGATAATCTGGATTAAAAGGTATACAAGCGATCGGGCATACAATCTGACACTGGGGCTTATCGTAATGTCCCACGCACTCAGTGCAACGATTTGGGTCAATCTGATATATCTCTAAGCCCATACTAATTGCATCATTAGGGCATTCAGGCTCACAAACATCGCAATTAATACAATCATCCGTAATCATCAATGCCATGTTTTCACTCTTCGCTTAAATGTTTTTCTTCTTTAACCAAGCTTCTACAGAAGGAAAAACAAACTTACTCACATCTCCGCCTAGAAGGGCGATTTCTCTCACAAAAGTTCCAGAAATAAATTGATATTGATCTGAAGGTGTTAAAAATAAAGTCTCAACATCAGGAACTAAATAGCGATTCATGCCAGCCATTTGAAATTCATATTCAAAATCAGAAACAGCCCTTAAGCCTCTTAAAATAACTCTAGCATTATTTTTTCTTACGAAATCTTTTAAAAGACCACTAAACCCCTCAATACGAACATTTGAGTAATGGCCCAAAACCTCTTGAGCAATTTGAATTCTCTCATCTAAGTTAAAAATAGGTTTTTTATTTTTACTATCTGCAATTCCAACAACCAACTCATCAAATATGGATGAACCTCTTCTAACTAAATCTTCATGGCCCCTTGTAAATGGATCAAAAGTTCCAGGGTAAACAGCTATAACCATAATATTCCCTTCCTATGCATTATCAACTCTACTTATCAAGCTTAAGTAAATTAGCCCTTACTGCTCCTGCCACTAATTCCTTTTCAATTGACCATCCAGATAGCCAAAGAAGAATGCTTTGATTATCCAACTTAGAACTTGATTCTACATAAATAATTGGGGAGTTGTCTCTTTTTATCTTCTGATTGATCAATAGTAAGGATTGTTCTAATAAGTCTGTTTGGTCAAATGGAGGGTCTATAAAAATAATATCTGCCTCAATGCTACTCTGAGCTTTTAGCCATTCAATAGCATCATATTGGTAAAAGTTCATTTCTGAAGAAGGTGGGCTGGGTTGAAGCTTTGTGAAATTTTCTTTTAGGGCTTTAAAAGCATGGGGGTTTTTTTCAATAAAGTTAACCTGTCTGGCCCCCCTAGAGCATGCCTCCAAACCTAAAATCCCAGTTCCGGAAAATAAATCTATCACTTTTGCTTGGTTAACATAAGGATTTAACCAATTAAAAACAGTTTCTCTAACACGATCAGTTGTTGGCCTCAATCCTGGGATGTCAACTATCTCAATTAATCGACTTCTCCAATAACCACCAATAATACGAATCTTATGTGAGCTTGAAGGAGGCTTTTTCATTGCCCCCCAACCACTACAGTTATCATTTTTTCCATATCAAGGTTCTTCTTAAATACGCGATTGATATCTTCTTTTTTGACTTTTTTAACTTCATTAGTCCACTCGTCTAGAGTATTTAAAGGTAAATCAAACCAAGCAATCGCAGATAAGTTATCTAGCAATTTGCTGTTACTATCAATTCTTAATGGGAACCCATTGATTAAATTATTTTTAGCTGCCAATACCTCATCATCAGTTGGGCCATTTTTAATGAACTCATCGATAGTTTGTTTTAGTAACTTGATAGACTCCTCCGATTGATTTTTTTGTGTTTGCATGCCAGCCACAAAATATCCAGAATTTTTGGCTGGATAAAAATAACTAGATACGCTGTATGCTAAGCCTCTTTTTTCTCGAATCTCAGACATTAATCTAGAAACAAATCCACCGCCTCCTAATATGTAATTGCCAACTAGCAACGGAAAATAATCTGGGTCATTTCTTGGAGTGCTTGTCATACCCATTTGAATATGCGCCTGTTGAGAAGGATGAGATATTTTCACTTCCCTTTTCTGAATATCTTGCGTTGTTAATGGGACTAGTGGTGGTATTTCTATGCCTTGTTCAGGTCCACTAGGTAACTTTGCAGTTAACTTTGTAGCAAGCTCAATTGCCTTATCTCGAGAAAGATCGCCAATAATAAGGACGTTCATCTTATTCGCACGATAGTATGTTTGATGAAATTTCTTTAAGTCGTCTATTTTGATTGCTTTTATAGAATTTACTGTCTCATCATTGCCCAGGGGATTGTCTCGATAAATCATCTTTTTAAATTGCTTAGATAAAATATATTCTGGCTTTGTTTCACTCTCTAAAAGACCGCTAATTTCAATAGACTTTTCTCTTTCTAAGATTTTGTTGTTAAAGATAGGATATGCAAGCATATCGCTAACTTGATCTACAAGAGGATTAAGAACTTCTGCACTGCTCAGCGTTTTAATCCGCACAGACGTTAATTCTTTTCCAGTAGAAAACGAAATCATTGAGCCTAAATCCGAAATACTATCGGCAATAAAAGCTTCGTCTTTAATTGCGCCTTTAATCTTTGAACCTTTATTCATTAGTTGGGATGTAAAGTTACTAACGCCAATACGATCCTTGTTATCGTGCGCGAACCCACCTGGAAAATCTATTCCTATATTAACCATTGGAATAGTTTTTGACTCAACAAAAAACAAATGTGCGCCAGTCGTTAATTGAATCTTTTGGATTGGTAATGTGGCAAATGCATTTAAGTGTAAAAAGCCCAATACCAAAAAAATTAATTTAAGATAAAAAAAGTTTTTAATATTTCTCATGGTTTTCTCAAGATTAATGTTTTATAGATGCTGCAGCACGTTCGTTCGCTAAAATTTTTTGCTGATCTATGGGTTGTGGATCCAACACACCAATCGTCATCAGCTCGTCAACTAAATATTTTTTTGCAACGTTTTGAACTTGTTCTGCAGTAATAGATTGAATTTTAGAATTCATATCATCTATTTTTTGCCATGGAATCCCAACAATTTCGTTGGATCCAATTTCCATAGCTTGTCCAAAAACGGAATCTCTTTTATATATTTGAGATGCTGTAACTGCAATTTTTATGCGCTTAAGTTCTTCTTGCTTTACTCCATTTTGAACTATGTCATTAATTATTTTTTTAACCTCTGATTCAAATTCAGAAGCTTGTTTACCTTTTGCTAATGTTCCACTAACAATAAATAATTGCTCACTTCTTCCAGTTGAATCATATCCTGCATTTGCGCCAGTGCTAATTCCTTTTTCTTTCACTAGAATACGGTTCAATCGAGTATTTTGGTTTCCATCCAAAATCGCAGCTAGAACCTCTAAGGCCCAAGGTTCCACCACATCCAAATTTTCATTTAAGATTTTAGGAACCTTCCAACCCATCATTACAACTACATTCTCCGCAGGGGCTTTAAGAGTGAAGCGCTTGATGCCTTTTTGTTCTGGCTCAATTTGGGGCTTTCTTTCCTCTAAGTTACGTTTTGGAACTTTCCCATAAGTATTTTTTGCGAGCTCAAATACCTCTTTTGGATTCACATCTCCAACAACAACTAGTACAGCATTATTTGGCGCATACCACTTTTTATACCAATTTTGAGCGTCAAGATACGTCATATTTTGTAAATCATTCATCCAACCTATTACAGGATTTCTGTTAGGAGCAGCTTTAAAAGCTGTCGCCATAAACTGTTCATAAAGAAGTCCCAATGCTTGATCTTCAGTCCGTAACCTTCTCTCTTCCATAACCACTTTAATTTCTTTATTGAACTCACTTTCTGATAGAACTAAATTTTGCATCCTATCTGCCTCAAGCTTCATCATTTCTGGCAAGTATGACTTTTCTATTTGTTGAAAATATGCTGTGTAATCATTATTTGTAAATGCATTTTCACGGCCTCCTAATGCCGCAACTTTTTTAGAAAACTCTCCAGGCCCCATTGTTTTAGTCCCCTTAAACATCATATGTTCTAAAACATGTGCAACTCCAGTTGTACCAGTTGTTTCATCTATTGAGCCAGTTCTATACCAAACCATATGCGCTACTGTTGGTGAACGATGATCTTCTCGAACAACAATTTTTAAACCATTTTCAAGATACATTTCGTGCGTAAATTCACCACTATTTGCTAATCCAAAACAAGGCAATAAGACCACCATAAGATATATGAAATGCTGTTTTTGAATATTTAGAAAATGCTTAAATTTATGATGTTTCAATTTGAATTACCTTTTTTAAAATTCATCTGTAAAATGTTTCTATGTTTGGTTTACGCAAAACTCTTTCATCCTTATTTAACCGCTCTAAAGTAGATGAAGAGCTTTTTGATGCATTGGAAGAATCTTTACTTCTTGCAGATGTTGGAATAAACGCAACACAAGAATTAATTAACAAATTACGGTCCCTTGCAAAAAAAGAAAAAATTACTGATGCATCTGAGCTCAAAAGTCTACTTGAAAAATTAATAAGTGAACTTTTGCTTCCATTAGAGTTTAATATCAATCCGTTAGTAAAGCATACCCCTACTTATATCCCTGAAATTTGGCTTATTGTAGGCGTTAATGGCGCTGGAAAAACAACCACTATCGGCAAGCTTTGCCATAACTTACAAAATCAAAATAAAAAAGTATTGCTTGCTGCTGGAGATACTTTCAGAGCTGCTGCCAAAGAGCAGCTCAATGAGTGGGGTAAACGTAATGAAGTTGATGTTATTGTTCAGGCTACAGGTGATGCTGCAACTGTTGCTCATGACGCAATAGGCGCTGCTTTAGCACGTCAAGTTGACGTTTTAATCATAGACACTGCTGGACGCCTAGCAACCCAGTCCAACCTAATGGAAGAGTTAAAAAAGGTTAAGAGAGTCATCCAAAAGCTCATTCCAAGCGCCCCACACCAAATACTCCTTGTCTTAGATGGTAATACAGGACAAAATGGACTTACCCAAGTTAAGGCATTTAATGAGGCCCTGCAATTAACTAGCCTCATTATTACTAAAGTTGATGGAACTGCCAAAGGGGGTGTTTTATGTGCTATTTCGCATACTTTAAGCTCTACCCCCAATCACCCACTCATTATGGGCTTAGGTATTGGTGAAAAAATGGAGCAAATTGAGCCTTTTTCTGCAAGCTCTTTTGCAAAAGAGTTATTACAAAATTAATTAAATTTTGATTAATATCTAATGATGAGAATATTTTCAAAACTTCTAATTGTTGTATTCCTTACTTTTGTAGCTAATAGCTATTCTCAAGTAGCTGCCCTATATCTATTAAAAAAAACAGTCGATCAAGCCAATAGCTCTAACAAGCAAGAGAATACCAATGTTGAATCAGGAAAAGATCCTGTAAATCAAGATGCTACTTCTATGACCAAAAATGAAAATGACACCACAGAGAAAAACGTCAATCAAACGATTCAAACTGAATTAAATTCAACAGAGAGATTGCAAAAGTAGTTTTCAAAGGCATTACTTCCATCGTTTATTGAATACACTTGTACAAGATTGTAAGTTTTTGATTTTTGTCAAAAATTTCCTTCAATTTTCTATTACTATCATTTATTGTAAATTTTATTCAACAATATCAAATACATAAGTGTTTAAATTTTTTTAGCACTCTTATCAAATGAGTGCTAGAATAATATTATGAGTGATATAACTTTACCTTCCAAAAAATCTACTATGGGTGGCCTTCTGCCAGTCATGCCCGTTCTACCGCAAGGTGGGGTGGGTAATTTGGACGCTTATATTTCAGCAGTTAACCAGATGCCCATGTTAACTGCTGAAGAAGAAATTAAGCTGGCTCGGGATTTATCTGAAAAAAATGATTTAGAAGCTGCCCGTAAATTAGTTCTTAGCCATCTTAGAGTTGTCGTATCAGTCTCAAGACAATATCTTGGGTACGGACTACCTCATGCAGACCTCATTCAAGAAGGTAATATAGGTCTAATGAAAGCTGTTAAAAAGTTCGATCTAAGTCAAAAAACTCGATTAGTTTCATATGCTATTTACTGGATAAAAGCAGAAATTCATGAATTTATCCTTAAAAATTGGCGGCTCGTTAGAATTGCAACAACGAAGCCACAGAGAAAACTGTTCTTTAACTTAAGAAGCAATAAGCCTCATTTAAACTCAATGTCCGAGGATGAGATTAATTCTTTAGCCAAAGCTTTAGACGTAAAGGCTGAAGATGTTAGGCATATGGAAATTCGTTTAGGTGGTCATGATATTCAATTAGAACCCGATAGCGATGATGATACGCCTAGAGAAATTGGTTCTTGGATGTCAGACTCTAGTCTTGAGCCTACTGAAGTGATGATGCGCAAAGAAGACCTGGCTTTAGAGACTACAGGCCTTAACTCAGCACTTCATATTCTTGATGAAAGAAGCAGAAGAATTATTACAGCAAGGTGGCTTTTTGCAGATACTGAGAAAAATGCATTAACTTTGCATGATCTGGCAGCTGAATTAAATATTTCTGCTGAGCGTGTAAGACAAATTGAAGTTACAGCTCTTAAGAAGATGCGAGACTACCTCAACCAACAACACTCTAATTAGAATCGATTAGCTGTTTTAGATCTTCGGCCAAAGCTTTCTCACCTTGATTGTGTTTTACAAAAAGGCGTAATTGTCCCTTTTGGTCTATGACGTAACTTCCAGCTGTATGGTCTATGGTGTAATACTTTGGATCTTTGCCAGGAACCTTCTGATAAAAAACTTTATAGCCCTTAACAACTTGTTCTAAAGATTCATCATTTTTTGCCCTTAACCCAATAAAACTTGGATCAAAACTTGGAACATATTTTTCAAGCAACTCAATAGTATCTCTTTCAGGGTCTAGAGTAATGAAAGCTACTTGTACCTTACTTGCATCTTTCCCTAGAAGGTCCATTACCTTTTTCATTTCAAACATCGTTGTAGGGCAAACATCAGGACACTGTGTATAGCCAAAAAACACTACCAGTACTTTACCTTTGAAATCTTCTAAATGACGAAGTTTACCGGTTTGATCCTCTAATTCAAATGCTGGAGAAAAGGAACTTGAGCCAGAGATATCGACATTATTAAATTTAATTTTTGAGGAGCATGCTGCTAGTAGAGCCGCCAAAAAAAATACAAAGAAATATTTTTTAAAATATTTATACATAATGGTCTACTAGAAGAGCTGCGAATAAGAAGGACAAATACCATATTGAATATTTAAAAGTCTTTTTAGCTAGGGCATCAGAATATTTGAAATACAACTTAACCGCATAGCCAAGAAAAATAAATCCTAAAATAAGTGCGCTTACCAAATAGAATAATCCGCTCATTCCGTATACATAGGGCAGTATGGAAGCGGCTAACATAATCAATGTGTATAAGATTATATGGAGTAAAGTATATTTTTCTCCATGCGTATTGGGCAACATTGGTAACTCAGATTTTTCATAGTCTTCTCTCCTATATAGTGCCAATGCCCAAAAGTGAGGAGGAGTCCAAACGAAAATAATGAGCACGAGTAACCAAGCCTCTGGTGGCACATCATTTGCAACTGCAGCCCAACCAAGCGCAGGAGGCATCGCTCCTGATAAGCCCCCAATCACAATGTTTTGGGAGGTGGCCGGCTTTAAAAACCAAGTATAAATAATTGCGTACCCAACAAAAGTAAGAATGGTTAGCCACATAGTGAGTGGATTTGCAAAATACCACAACATAATCGAACCAATAATGCCAAGTACTGCTGAAAAAATTAAAATATCAGAAACACTAACCGCACCTGTGGCTGAAGGCCTCCAAGCCGTTCGTTTCATTTTTGCATCTACTTTTTGCTCTATTAAACAATTGACCGTAAAAGCTGCGCTAGCAAGTAACCATATGCCAAATGACCCTCCAATTAATATTGATAAGGGAACCATCTTTGGAGTGGCTAAGAACATACCAATCATTGCACAAAAAACAGCTAACTGAGTTACTCTTGGCTTTGTTAAAGCGTATAAGTTTCTCCACTTTGTTTGTGATTGAGTTAATTGATTCATTTGATTAATGGTCTTTGAAATGAGAGTAATAGTAACTTGCTTATGCCTATTAACAAAGCTGATGCACCACCAGTGTGGCATAAAGCGGCAATAAGTGGCCAATTAAAAATAACATTAGACATACCACTTAGTAGCTGAGCAAACAAAATAACTAAAACGAATTTAATCCAATATTTAGATTGTAATTGCCAAGCTTCATTGGCTTGAGTGGAGATTTTTTTTAAATAGACAATAAAAGTTATTACAGTTGCGAAAGTAATTATTGCGCCAACCCTATGGGTCCAGTGAATCGCTACCAATGCTTCAATATTTAAGTATTCTCCTGTAGAGGTTTTTCCTAATTCTCTCCACCAAGTAAACCCATTTAAAAAATCCATATTTGGTAACCACTCGCCATTGCAAGATGGGAAACCATTACAAGCTAAAACAGCATAATTTGTACTAACCCAAGCCCCAAGAAATACTTGACTGAATACTATTGCAAATACACCTAAAGGAATAATTGGCAAATAATTTCTTGGTTTTAAGGATTGAAGATTATCTCGCGTCAAATTCGACAAAACAGTAAGACAGACCAATAGTAGAAGAGCAAACATTAAATGAAAGGTAACAATAATTGGTTGCAGTTTCATTGTTACAGTGAAAGCTCCAAATGCTCCTTGAAGACATATCAATAAAAATAATCCGAAAGAAACATAAAATATTTTTATGCCATATTCCTTTCTTCTTTTCCATGTTAAAAAATTCAATATAAGGACTAAGAATCCTAAGCCGCTAGCAAAATATCGATGCAGCATTTCAATCCAAGCTTTACTAACCGTAACAGGACCAAAGGGCATTAATTTCTCTGCCTCTTTTATATTCCCCATTGCTAAAAGCGGATTGGAGTGCCCATAACAACCTGGCCAATCTGGACAACCAAGACCTGAATCAGTAAGTCTTGTAAATGCACCAAATAAAATTAAGTCAAAAGTTAAAAATATAAGAACCCATACAAACTTATTCAAGTTATCTAATTTGCCTTTATAAGCAGAGTAAATAAGAGGGATAGAGCCAACAAATAATGCTATTAAAGCAAGATCAATAATTAGTTGCCAAGACATGATATTGCCTTCTTCAATTTATTTGCCATACTTACCGGTTGGGTTCCATTTAAGTAACTTTTCAATATCTTTTCTCATCTTTGAGAACTCAGGCAATGTAGGTGTTACTGAAAAACGCATCATTCTTGCACCTCTAGGGTCCAATAATTGGATGGAATCCATTTGATCATCCTCCTTCAGCCATTTCTCTAAATCTTTTTTATCAGAATCATTCGAAGGCATAGCTAAAATCTTGAACCCTGCCAACTTTTCGTTATAGGCTTCTTGAACATCAGGAGGTATTGAAGAGTTATCAGTATTAATCCAAACGATCTGGACTCTTTCCATTTCTTTGCCAAGAGATGCCCTTACTTGTCTGAGTAAAAATAGAAGTTTGACGCAATGCTCTTCATCTTTTGAGCAACCTAAACCAGGTCTAGCAACCAATAAAGTCCATTTGCCATATACATGAGGCATCAAAGCATTTTCCGGCGCTGGCTGGACTGGGTAAACTAATTGACCATAATTTGTCTTACCACCTTCAGGCTTAATAAAATAAAAAGTAACATAGGATGCAATTACTGGCGCAGCAAAAATAATAATAATTAACCACATTTGCCATAATCCTGATTTTGGCTTTACGGAATTATTGGCCTTGCTTGCGGGTATAAGAGGTTCTTGATTTAACATGTCACGTGAAGTAATAAATATCTATTATCGCAATGATTGGAATCTTTTGCGGAAAGCGTTATAGAGCCAATATAAAAATGTCATTAGCGCTAAACTAAACCATTGAAAAGCATAACCATAATGTGTATTTACACCTGTATTCAAAATGGGTAATGTCTGATCTAAACCATTAGAGTCATGGGTGTTTTGTTCTCTCAATACAAAAGGAAACAATCTATTGGCGAAGAATTCATCATCTTTCAAAAAATGATTTTCTTGGATTTTTAATCCATCACTGGCTCTATTTTCAACTTCGGCTGAAAGTTGAAATGTTTTACCACTGTCAGGAAAAACTACCCCCACAATACTTACTCTTCCACGCTCGATTTTAAGTTCGGGCACTCGATTGATCTGTTGGAAGTCTCTTGGAGCCCAACCACGGTTAACCCATAAGATATTTTTATGTTCATTATCTATTTGAAATGGCATCAGAAGATTAAAACCAGTTGCAATTCCAGTTTTTGGGTCTTTTCCTCTAGGGTGGGGTCGATTTTCTAGCCAGATTGCTTTTTCAGGTATCCAAAAGCCTGTTACCTCCATTTGGCGATACATTGACTCATCTAGTGTCCAATACTTATTATTGGCATTCAAGGTGGGCAACAATGCTTTATCTGCTATATCTTGCGCTTGATGAATTTTTACATCTGCTCTTCTTAATTGCCATGAGCCTAAATTTATACCCAATACAACTAAAACCAACATTGCAACAAATGCAATTGGTCGTTTTTTGATATCCTGAATAATTACCGATAAAATCATGTCTTTACTGACTGGCCTAATATGAAAATTTTAATTCCAATCGTCTTTATATGTATCTTGATGAGCCTAGGTTCTGCGTTGTTTTTTATGATGCGTGACAAAGGATCGAACTCCAATATGGTTAAATCCCTTTTTATCCGTATTGGCCTCTCAATACTCTTATTTATTTTAGTTTGGGTTGCCCACGCATTGGGGTGGATTCAAAGTACAGGCATAAGAGTTGGGCAATAAAAACACTATAAAAAAACCGCTGTTTAACAGCGGTTTTTTGTTTGATTACATCCAATAAACTAACAAATATAGTCCAAGCCATACTACGTCAACGAAGTGCCAATACCAAGCCGCACCTTCGAAACCGAAATGATTATCTGCCGTAAAGTGACCTTTAATTAATCTGCGCAAAATAACAGCTAACATAATCGCACCGAGGGTAACGTGGAATCCATGGAAACCAGTCAACATAAAGAATGTTGATCCATATATTCCTGATGTTAGCTTTAAATTTAATTCTGAGTAAGCGTGAACATATTCAAAAACTTGTAGGCAAACAAATATAAAGCCCAAGCCAACTGTAAGTGCTAAACCAGTAATAGCCTGCTTACGATGATTTTCACGTAATGCATGGTGAGCCCATGTCACAGTCATTCCGGAAGTTAGCAAAATTGCAGTATTAATCGTTGGGATAGGCCATGGACCCATTGTCTGGAATTTTTCTACTAAACCGCCTGGGCCGGCATTAGGCCAGTTTGCCATAAAGTTTGGCCAAATTAATTGATTATTGATGTCGCCCAACCATGGCATTGCAATGTTTCTAGCGTAGAACAATGCTGAGAAGAAAGCTCCGAAAAACATGATTTCAGAGAAAATAAACCAGCTCATAGACCATCTGTAAGATACGTCAACGTTCACGCTATTTAAGCCACTTTCAGACTCACGAATAGCATCACCGAACCATTGATAAAGTACAAATAAAACCCAAACTACTCCAGCTAATGTCAAATAAGCAGCCCAGTCATGTCCATTAACCCATTGAGACATTCCGAGACCAAAGGCTAACAAACCTATACTGGCACGAACTGGATGCCTAGAAGGTTCTGGAACGTAGTAATAAGGCGCTTGACTTGTTGTTGAGGACATAATGCTCTCCTAATAAATAAACTTAAAAATTAATTTGCTAATACTGCTTTAACTATTAAAAGTAGGACTGACATAAAAACAATCACTCCAACCACACCTGCAATTATTACATGAACAAATGTCAATGAGGCCATATCTTCCTCTTGACCACTACCTTTTCTAACTCCTAAAAATGCCCATAAAACAGCTTTGATGGATTTAAAAAATCGTATAACTTCATTTGCCATTTTCTTCCTTAAATTTTTGAGGGCTTGACTTCACCACGAACAACCGGGGAGGCCCCTTGAATCTCAAAAAAAGTATATGACAGGGTAATTGTTTTTACATCTTTTGGTAAATCTTTATCAACAACAAATACTACAGGCATCTGTCTAGATTCTTTAGGTTGCAGAGTTTGTTGAGAAAAACAAAAGCATTCAATTTTAGTAAAGTGACTTGTAGCAACTTTTGGAGCAAAGCTAGGTATTGCCTGAGCAACAATAATTTTATCTAAAACGTTTACTACTTCATAAGTAATTTGATTTAGTTCGCCAGGATGAATCTCGAGATAATTTTTAACAGGCCTAAATCTCAATGGCCCCTTTGTATTTGAATCAAACTCTACAGTCACAGTTCGTGCATAATCAATTTGACTATTTTCAGTTGTTACTTTTTTTGCACCAAACGCACGAATACCATACTCATTTTTATTCGTCACCACATTAATGCCAGTAACTTCACAAATAGCCTTATATGCTGGAACTAAGGCATACCCGAATCCAAACATAAATAAGGCTACTGTGAGTAGCCTTATGAGCATTTGTCGATTTAACGTTGAAATAGAAAACACTTTTTTCAATTAACCAAAAATCATTTTTTTGATGATAACTGCTGCAAAAAAAATAATGGCAATACTCAATAAAGTTAATGCCATTCTCATATTAGAAACAGAAGTTTTTTCCATTAATTACTTAACAGTTGGAGGTGTTTCAAAAGTGTGGAAAGGAGCAGGAGAAGGAATTGTCCATTCTAATCCTTCAGCACCTTCCCAAGCTTGTGCTTCTGCCTTCTTACCACCTCGGTAAGTTGGTAGAACAACCGCGAGTAAGAAATACAACTGAGATAAACCAAATCCTAATGCGCCGATTGAAGCGACTGCGTTGAAGTCTGCAAACTGAACAGGGTAGTCCGCATAACGTCTTGGCATACCAGCTAAACCTAAGAAGTGCATTGGGAAGAATGTGAGGTTGAAGAAAACCATTGAAGCCCAGAAGTGAATCTTACCGCGTGTTTCATTAACCATATAACCAGTCCACTTTGGTGCCCAGTAATAAAATCCAGAGAACATTGCAAATAAAGATCCAGCTACTAATACGTAGTGAAAGTGCGCAACAACATAGTAAGTATCTTGGATACCAATATCAATCGGAGCCATCGCACAAATCAATCCAGTAAAACCACCGATTGTGAACACAAATATAAAACCAATCGCCCATAACATTGGTGTTTCAAATGTTAAGGAACCTTTCCACATTGTTGCGATCCAGTTAAATACTTTTACACCAGTTGGAACAGCAATCAACATCGTTGCGTACATAAAGAATAACTGACCAGTTACAGGCATTCCAGTTGCAAACATGTGGTGAGCCCAAACGATGAATGACAGGATAGCAATGGATGAAGTTGCATAAACCATAGAGCTATAGCCAAACAATTTTTTACGTGCGAATGTTGGAATAACTTCACTAACAATACCAAAAGCAGGAAGAATCATAATGTAAACCTCTGGGTGTCCAAAGAACCAGAAGATATGTTGGTACATTACAGGGTCACCACCACCAGCAGCTGCAAAGAAGCTTGTTCCAAAGTGACGGTCTGTGAGAACCATAGTAATTGCACCTGCTAAAACAGGCATAACAGCAATTAATAAATAAGCAGTAATTAACCATGTCCAACAGAACATTGGCATCTTCATCAAAGACAATCCAGGAGCGCGCATATTCAAAATTGTCACAATGATATTAATGGACCCCATGATGGATGAAGCACCCATCAAGTGAATTGCAAAAATAGTCATGTCCATACCAGGTCCCATTTGGACTGACAGAGGAGCATACAAAGTCCAACCAGCTGCAGTAGCGCCACCTGGGGCTAAGAATGAGCCAAACAATAACAACCCTGCAACAGGCATAATCCAAAAACTAAAGTTATTCATCCTTGCAAAAGCCATATCAGAGGCGCCAATTTGCAAAGGAATCATCAAGTTAGCAAAACCTACAAAGGCCGGCATAATTGCACCGAAAACCATAATAAGGCCGTGCATTGTAGTTAACTGGTTAAAAAACTCAGGTCTTAAAAATTGCAAACCGGGTTGAAATAACTCTAAACGAATCAACAATGCCATTGTTCCACCTGCGAATAAATTCACAATAGCGAAAATCAAATACATTGTTCCAATGTCTTTGTGGTTAGTTGCAAACAACCAACGACGCCAGCCGTGAGGCATTGCGTGAGCGTGATCGTGATCGTCGTGTCCGTGTGCTATGTCGTGCGCTGTTGTAACGGTAGTCATTTTTACTCCAATATTTTTTAATTAATTCGAATTTACTTAACGGCAGCTCTTGCAGCGACAAAGTCGCTTGGTTGAATCACTTCACCCGTATGATTACTCCAAGAATTACGAGTAAATGTCATCACAGCAGCAAGTTCAGTATCTGATAAACGCGCCCAACTTGGCATTGCGTTTCTACCCTTGAGCAATACTTGATACTGACCTTCTTTCGGTCCGTTAACAACCTTATCGCCATCTAATGCTGGGAATGCACCACCGCCCTTACCATTTGGCTGGTGACATACAGCACAGTTTGCAGCGTAAACTTTTGAGCCACGGTCTTTTAACTCTTCTAATGTATAAGTCTTAGAAGGATCGTCAGCTAAAGCAGCCATCTCTTTCTTTTTAGCCTGAACCCATGTTGAGTAATCAGCATCTGAAACAACTTTTACAACGATTGGCATAAATGCATGTTCTTTACCGCACAACTCTGAACATTGGCCACGGTATGTACCAATTTTTTCTGCTTTAAACCATGTATCTCTTACAAATCCTGGAATAGCATCTTGTTTAATTCCAAACCCTTGAACTGTCCAAGCGTGGATTACGTCATCTGCTGTTGTGATAACACGAATTTTTTTATTAACTGGAACAACAACTTCGTTGTCAACTTCCATTAAATATGTATTAGATTTTTCTTCAAGATTGTTGATTTGTTCGCGGGGTGTAGACATAGTTGAAAGAAAATTAATTCCTTCGCCTTCGCCTTTGATGTACTCGTATCCCCATTTCCACTGATATCCAATAGCTTTAATAGTGATATCAGCATTCGTTGTGTCTTTCATTGCAACAACTGTTTTTGTTGCTGGTAATGCCATTCCAATAACAATTAACAAAGGAATTATTGTCCAAATAATTTCAACTGTTGTACTCTCGTGGAAACTTGCTGGCTTGTGACCCAAAGATTTTCTGTGCTTCAAAATTGAATACAACATTACGCCAAACACAGCAACGAAGATAACTGCACAAATAATCATCATGAACCAATGTAACCAATGGATGTCTTCCATGATCTTAGTTACTGGAGCGGCAAAATTTAATTGCCTAACAGCAGGTCCGCCTGGCATGTCGTCATATGCATATGACATGGGGTTTAAAAATAAACTTAAAAGTCCTGAAGTACAAAGTGTTAATGTGCGCTGTAATTTCATTTTCTTCCCAAAATTGAAGATTTTTTTAATTTGAATTCTTATTATATTATTGTTTTGCTACATTCTCAGCGTTCAGTTTGAAACTTCCTCTAAAAATGTTGGTAATCGCTAATTTTTGTTGGTTTTAAATGCTCCCTTTGGGTAGATTTTTATAGTTTGAGCATTACTTTTTTTAATTCTCCAAGCATGTCCATATACAACCTCTAAAGTTAATTGAAACTTTGGTTGTAGACTCAATAAATTGGATACTTTATCTTGAAAATCTTTACTGATTGACTGGCTAGTAGTAATTAACTCTAGGCCTTTAAGGTCATTTATCAATATTTGAGTATTCTCATATTCTAAGTTGATGTATTCCATGTTCATCACGGGATCTGCAAAGCCAGATTGAGTTAATAAGTCCCCTATATCATGCATATCCGGTCCAATATAACCATCTTGAGTTTGTAAAGACTTTACTTCTCTGGCTGTATCTGGGCCTAAATAATTAAACATAACTAGGCTGTTATTTTTCAAACACTTTTCTAATTGAAGAAAAAGTTCGTGAAAAGTATTTTTTTCTCTTTTAATCGGTCCAATCCACACTAGGTCAAATTCGTTTGAATCGGTTTTATCCATTATTTGATATTGATGGATAGCTTTATTACTTCGAAGAAAAAAATCCTGAATTGAAACGTAAATACTACTTTTAAATGAATCACTCCAGAACTGAGCTTTTGGATAGTTTTCTTGAAAATAATCAAAAGTACTTTGATGGAAATCTCCCACAAATAATATTTTTTCGGGATTGATTTTAATAAAAGGTAAGTTTTGAGCCATTCTTTCAGAAAGCTCTGACGTTAGCCAAGTCCAAAAATTCGACTGTGAAGTGCTTAAATGTTTTTTCATTAATTTATAAAAATTTTATTTCTTCAAGTTACTTTTCTTAACAACAAATGCATTCCTTTTTTTCTTTACTTTTCCCAAACTGTTGCGCAATATGCCATCTTAGACAAGATCAAACAATATGTCATATTTGTTTACATAAATTAAAAAAGCATAACAATTCACGAAAATGTATTTTATGTGCATGTTTATGCAACACACTTTTGTGCAAATATTGTTTACATGCAAAACCTGCATTTGATCAGACAATTACTCTTTGTTATGAAACTAGCTTTTTAATATCTCTAATTCGACGTTGTGATTTGAGAGGGTCTATTTTTGTTTTGCCTAGCATCTATAAAGCTTGGGAAGTTATAAATTTTCGTAACATGACACCCGTTGATATCATTATTCCTCTACCTGAAAAAAGCCTAATTTCCCAAAAAAGAGGCTTTTGGTTTGCACTTGAGTTAACAAAATACTTTAGTCAACTTGCAAAGACTCCCTACAATAAAGACTTAATTATTTGGAAAGATAAAAATCCATCTTTATTTGAACTAAATAACAAGTTTGCAAGGTCGTTTTTTTTCCATAATAAAAGGGTTGCAATTGTTATGCCATACTTTCTAAGCGAAATGGTTTTAAACAATTTAGCAAAGCTTTTAAAAGCGTATGGAGTATTGTGGGTATCCTATTGGGTACTAACAAAAAACTCTAAGAAGGAATTTTATTAATGTTTAACATTGTTCTCGTTCATCCTGAAATACCTCCAAATACAGGAAATATTATTCGTCTCTGTGCGAATACAGGATGTACGCTTCACCTAATTGAACCTTTGGGATTTCCATTGGAAAGCTCTCGTTTAAAAAGGGCTGGATTGGACTATCATGAGTTTGCAAATCTTCAGGTCTATCCTAATTGGCAAGAGTTTATCGCTCTTGAAAAACCTAATCCTGATCAACTTCATGCTTTAACCACAAAATCAAACAAAACAACTGCGAAAGCATCTTTTAAAAAGTCTGATTACCTTATTTTTGGTTCCGAAACAAGCGGACTACCACAAAGCATTCGTCAAGAAATACCATCCGAGCATCACTGGCGTTTACCTATGATGCCTAATAGTCGTAGTTTAAATTTATCTAACTCTGTTGCGATTGTTGTTTACGAAGCCTGGCGTCAGAATGAATTTCTAGGGGGTATTTAGGTCTATTCTTGGCGCGGGTCTCTTGCCATAATCCCGACAACAGCCTGTTGCGGCGTGAGCTCGTTATTTAAAACCTTCACAACGGCTTGAACAATAGGCATATCAACATTATTTTTTTGGGCCAATGTAAGTACTGACTGAGCACATCTGACACCTTCAGCAACATGTCCTAAATTCTTTAAAATCACTTCGAGTTTTTGTCCATTAGCGAGTGCTAAACCAACTTTACGATTTCTAGACAAATCTCCGGTAGCCGTCAAAATAAGATCTCCAAGGCCTGTCAGTCCTGAAAAGGTTTCGGTTTTAGCACCCATGGCAACTCCTAATCTTGCCATTTCTGCCATACCTCTTGTGATTAAAGCAGCTCTTGCATTTAAGCCAAGGTTTAGACCATCAGCAATGCCCGTCGCTATGGCTAGAATATTTTTGATTGCACCACCTAGTTCGACACCCACAACATCACTAGTAGCATAAATCCTCATACTTCCATGGTGAAGGGCGTTTTGAGTAAATGTACACAAAGCATTATCAGAGCTTGCTACTGTTAGTGCACAAGGTAATCCTTTAGCAACTTCAATTGCAAAACTTGGACCGGATAACATACCTGACACAACATCCGAGGAATTAGAGTGATTTTTAAAAACTTCAGAAATAACTTGATGAGGCAGTAATCCATTCACTGGGTCTATGCCCTTGCAAAGCCAAATCCAATACTTTGGAAAATTACCGTAATCCAAAATGCTTTGCGACACTTCCCTTAATCCTGAAAAGGGTGTTGCTATAACCAATAAATGATTCTCTTCATTGGGTTTTTGAAAAATATCTTGCCAAGCACTATTAATTCGAAGGGTTTGAGGAAAGGCAATATCTGGAAGATATTTAGAATTTGCTCTTTCCTTATTGAGAATAGTTGCTTGCTCTTCTAGCCTTGGACATAGAGTTACATCGTTTGAAGATTTTGCACTATGAACTGCCATCGCAGTTCCCCATGAGCCCGCTCCTATTACGGTGATTTTCATGGGGGAAGTGTTTTTGTCCATTTACTAGTTGGGCAAGATAATCCCTGAACTATTTGCATCTTGATTTGCAGCAGCACTTAATTTCTGTTCGTATAGTTGATGGAAATTAATTTCTGATAAATGTATTGGCTGGAATCCAGCTCTACCAATCAAATCAGCGATATTTGATCTCAAATATGGATAAATAATACTTGGGCAAGCAATTGCTAACATCGGTTCGACTTGCTCAGCTGGAATATTTTTTAATTCAAAAATTCCAGCTTGTTGCGCTTCTACTAAAAATAGAACCTTATCAGCAACTTTAGTCGTAACATTTCCAATCACTATGACTTCAAACAAATCATCCTGAAGTTGGCCAAATTGAATATCAATTTGAATCTGAACAGTTGGCTCACCCTGAATTAGAAAAATTTGTGGCGCATTAGGTTGTTCAAGAGAAATATCTTTTAGATAAAGTCTTTGAATTTGAAAGACTGGGTTTGATGCATCACCTTGAGATGCTTGGTTAATATTTTCTGACATTCAGTTTCCGATTATTAATTTCAATTATTTTTTAAAAGTGGGTCCAATTTACCGGCTTTATCTAATGCGGATAAATCATCAAAACCACCAACGTGGAAGTCCCCAATATAGATTTGTGGAACAGTTCTGCGACCAGTTCTGGTCATCATCTCTTCTCTTTTTGCAGGATCTGCATCAATCAACACCTTTTCAATTTCCGTAATCCCTTTGGACGCCAGTAATTTTTCAGCCATTCTGCAATATGGGCAAACTTGGGTGCTATACATTAAAACTTGTGGCATAAATTCTCCGTTACTTATTAACCAAAGGAAGTCCAGCAGTGTTCCAGGCTTTAATACCGCCCTCTAAACAAACCACATCTGCATAACCTTCCTTTTGAAGTTTTCCGACATTTGAGGCCGATTTTTGACCTGTTTCACAAACCAATATTAAAGGTGTCGATTTATCAAGTCGTAAGGCCGCTATTTTTGAGCTTAAGTCGCCACCCTCAATATGCCTTGAGCGAGCAATATGACCCTTTTGATACTCTTCTTGAGGGCGAATATCTATAATATTAGCTTTACTACGATTTATTAATTGAGTTGCAATTGCTGGAGAAACTCCAAATTTACCTTGAATCAGACCCTGTAAATTTGGGGCTAAAAGCAACGCGCCGCTCACTAGCATTAAAGCAAGTAAGATAAGATTGTTTGTATTTGATATAAATTCCATTTAACAATTATAGAATGATGTTATGAAAAAGTTAGTTCTTATTCGTCACGGGGAGTCCGCCTGGAATCTAGAAAATCGATTTACAGGGTGGGTTGACGTAGATTTAACCCCTAAAGGGGCTCAACAAGCCATTGAATCTGGTCAAAAATTAAAGGATTTAGGTTATACCTTTGATGTTGCCTATACCTCTGTATTAAAAAGGGCCATTAAGACTTTATGGCATGTTCAAGAGCAAATGGATCTCATGTGGATCCCAACTATCCATAGTTGGCGTCTCAATGAGCGGCACTATGGAGCTCTTGCGGGTCTAAATAAGGCCGAAACAGCTGAAAAATACGGTGCCGAACAAGTACATATTTGGCGCAGATCTTACGATGTTCCACCTCCTTTATTGGAGGAGAATGATCCTCGAAACTCTTTTTCTGACCCTCGCTATTCCAAGCTACAGCGAGCCGAAATTCCTAGGGGTGAGTGCCTGAAGGATAATGTTCAAAGAGTTCTTCCTATCTGGAATGAATCTATAGCTCCGGCTTTAAAAGCAGATAAACAAGTCTTAATCGTTGCCCATGGAAATAGCATACGATCATTAGTTAAATATATAGATCAGGTCTCTGACTCTGAGATTATGGAAATCAATATTCCTAATGGTCAACCACTTGTGTACGAATTCGACGATAATCTAAAGCCCTTACGCCACTTTTATTTGGAATAAACCATGCGTCAACTTTTTAAAAATATTCTCTGGGTCTCATTCGGCGCTATTGCTGGAGTTGTAGTAACTTGGCAACTTTCTGCAACTGCACAACAGTCCGCCGCATTACCCCTAGATGAATTAAGGTTATTTTCTACAGTTTTTGGTAGCGTCAAGAGAGACTATGTAGAACCTATAGAAGATAAAAAGTTGATTACAGATGCTGTTAAAGGCATGGTAAGTAGTCTAGATCCTCATTCAGCATTTCTTGATAGTAAAGATTTTTCTGAAATGCAAGAGCAGACTCAGGGTAAATTTGCTGGTCTTGGCATCGAAATAACATCTGAAGATGGTTTAGTCAAAGTAATGAATCCTATCGAAGGTACACCTGCAGCAAAAGCAGGCCTTGTTGCAGGCGATTTAATTACAAGACTAGATGACAAGCCGGTTCGAGGTATGACTTTGGATCAAGCTGTAAGAAAAATGCGTGGTGAACCTGGAACAAAAATCACACTAACCATTTACAGAAAATCCGAAGAACGCACTTTCCCAGTAACTATCACCCGTGCAGAAATTAAGGTCCAATCCGTAAAAACCAAATTATTGGATAACAATTTACTTTGGGTTAGGATTACAAGTTTTCAAGAAAGAACTGTGCCAGACTTGGCAAAAAAGATGGCTGAAGCATACCAACAGAATCCAAGCCTTAAAGGCGTCATACTTGATTTAAGAAATAATGGCGGTGGGATCTTACAAGGAGCTGTTGGTGTGAGTGCGGCTTTCTTACCACAAGGATCTGTCATTGTCTCAACCAAAGGTCAAGCTAATAATAGCCAACAAGTTTACAAAGCTGAGCCTGACAATTACAAACTCTCTGAATCATCAGATCCTCTTGCTCAACTGCCTGAGGCATTCAAAAAATTACCATTGGTTGTTTTAACGAATGCTTACTCTGCATCTGCATCAGAAATTGTTGCTGGAGCATTACAGGACTATAAACGTGGAACCATTATGGGCAAAACCACATTTGGAAAAGGTTCCGTACAAACTGTCAGACAGATTTCATCTGATACTGCACTCAAAATAACGACCGCCTACTATTACACTCCAAGTGGTAAATCAATCCAGGCTTATGGTATTAAACCTGATATTGCAGTTGATCAAAACGCTGAAGGTGATCCTTATGATGTTTTAATCACTCGTGAAGTCGATAACGAAAACCATTTGAGAAACAAACAAAAATCTGAAGATAAATTAATCACAGATCGTGAGAAACGTAGGATGGAAGAACTCCAATCTCTAGAAGAAAAAAATGCAAGTATGACTCCTGAAGATAAGGCAAAAGAAAAAGCTAAAAAACCTCCTGAGTTTGGCTCTACAGAGGATTTTATGCTGACTCAAGCTGTTGCCTATCTCACTGGAAATACAGTCATTCGTTCTAAATCAAAATTAGAATAAGGATTTTTATTCATGGATGATCTTGAACTCTTAAGATATTCAAGACATATCCTTCTTGAGGAAATTGGTATCGAGGGGCAGGAGGCCATTAAATCTGCCCATGTTCTAATTGTTGGTGCTGGGGGTCTAGGAAGTGCTTGTGCTCCTTACCTTGCAGCAGCGGGGGTTGGAACAATCACAATCATCGACCATGACACTGTTGATTTGACCAATTTACAAAGGCAAATAATTCATAATTCTGAATCTGTTGGTTTATATAAAGTTGAGTCCGCAAAAAAAATGTTGGGCCAACTTAATCCCTTATGCAACATTAATGCAATATCTGAAAAAGCAACAGAATTAAACCTAAAAAAATATATTCAAAATGCTGATGTAGTTGTAGATTGCACAGACAACTTTCAAACAAGACACCTTATCAATAAAATTTGTGTTTCCAATAAGAGGCCCTTAGTTTCCGGAGCGGCTATTCAATTTGATGGGCAGGTAAGTGTTTTTCTTAACAAAAATACTGACTCTGCTTGTTATGGCTGTATCTTCCCTGAAGAGGATGGTTTTGAAGAAGTATCTTGTGCAACGATGGGGGTTTTTTCCCCTTTAGTGGGAACAATTGGTTCTATTCAAGCCTCCCAAGTATTACAAATACTTGCTAGCTGTGGCGAGCCTCTTATCAATAAACTTTTAATTTGGAATGCCAAAAACTGCACTGCCACAAATATTCAACTAAAAAAATCAAAGATTTGTAAGGTGTGTAATTCTATTTAAATTAAAGATAGCTCATCTACCAACTGTGCTTGGTGCTCTGGGTCATAGGTTGTTAAAATTTGATTTAAGGATTTATGCAACTTACCCATATCGGATCTCAACAACTCTCTCTTTACGGTCAATAGCTGACTTGCATGCATTGAAAAATCCGTTAAGCCCATGGCAACTAGTAACCTTGTTAATTTAGCATCACCTGCCATTTCACCACAGACAGAAACTGATTTACCCACTGCCTGACAATCATGTATTACTTTATAAATCATGCTTAATATAGCTGGGTGAAGAGGGTCATACAAATTTGCAACTGAACTGTCTGAACGATCAATACCTAATGTGTACTGAATCAAATCATTTGTTCCAATGGATAAAAAGTCAAAATGTTTCAAAAAGAGCGGCAGGATAAATACTGCAGCAGGCAGCTCTATCATGGCCCCTACTTTAATTTCGGGGTTATAGGCTATGCCTCTATCGTCTAGTTGTTTTTTTGCTTTAGCAATTAATTCAAAAGTTTGTGTAATCTCTTTAGCTTGAGCTAACATCGGTATTAATATTTGGGCTTTACCATGAGCTGAGGCTCTAAGAATAGCCCTAAGTTGCTCTAAAAATATATCTGGCTCACTTAATGACCATCGTATTCCGCGAAGTCCTAATGGAGAAATATCAGAAGTAATCGTTTCTACATCAGTATCTAAATTTTTATCTGCCCCGATATCAATCGTTCGAATATTGACAGGCATCCCATGCATAGCAATAACGGTCTGAGCATAAGCCTTATATTGTTCCTCTTCTTCAGGGATGCCATGTTGACGATTCATAAATAAAAATTCAGAACGAAACAAGCCAATTCCTAAAGCACCTTTAGCTAAAGCGTCATCAGCATCTTCAGGCATCTCAATATTAGCCATTAAAACTATTTTTTTGCCATCTAGAGTTTTAGTTGGTGTGTGTTTTAAGAGTTGAAGCTTATTTTTTGCAAGGCGCAATTCAGCTTGTCTGTGACGATACTCATCTAATATGATTTGCGGAGGATCCACAATCACTATTCCACGATCACCATCAACGATTAACCAATCATCTTGCTCAATTAATTCAGATGCATTTTTTAATCCAACTGCAGCTGGAATATCTAAGCTTCTTGCAACAATTGCCGTATGTGAATTTTTACCACCTAAGTCAGTTACAAATGCGCAAAAATTTAATTCCTTAAAACGTAGCATGTCATGAGGCGCTATATCTTGCGCTACGATGATAACTTCAGAGTTTTCACGGTCTAGTTTTTGCTGTAAGTGTTTTTCTTGTTGAATGTTAGTGCCTTGTAATGCAACTAACACCCTTTCAATAACTTGCCTGAAATCAGCTCCTCGTTCCTTTAAATAAGGATCTTCAATATTTTCAAAATCAGCAAGTAAATCATCTAACTCAGTTGTTAACGCCCAAGCAGCATTAAATTTTCGTTTTTTTATAAGTTCAACTGGTTTTTTTTGTAGTTCAGGATCATCTAAGATTAATTTATGAACATCTAAAAAAGCTCCCATTTCCTCAGGTGCATCTTCAGGTAAGCTTTTTTTTAAGTCCTCTAACTCTTTCTTAGCAACCTCAAAAGCTTTATAAAGTTTTTGTAACTCTTGTTCTTCTTCACCTTCTTGAATAAAGCGATGGTTGACCTCTAATGATGCAGATGAAATCGTCAGTGCTTTTCCAATGGCTACTCCATTGGACACGGACAGTCCAGAAATGACGAATGTCATCCGCCCTCTCCAAAATAATCATTGATCAAGGCTTTTATAGCATCAAAAGCTTCTTGCTCTTGCTCGCCTTGCGTTTCAAGAATAACCTCACTTCCAATACCAGCTGCAAGCATCATCACTCCCATAATACTTTTGGCATTGATTTTTCTTCCCTTGCGCTCCAGAGTAACCTCGCAAGGAAACTGACTTGCAAGCTGGGTGAGCTTTGCTGAAGCTCTCGCATGAAGCCCTAGTTTATTGATAATCGTAATTGTTTCTGTTGGCATAAAGTTAAGTTGCAGCTCTATTTAGTTCTCTAATTCTCATGACACCTTGTTGACCACCCTGTAAAGATTTTTCAACAATTTCAGCTAAGGGTTCATGACGATGGCTAACAGCGCGCAACAACATTGGTAAATTTACGCCAGTCAATACTTGTATATCTTTCGTGTTGTCTGACCTACCGCGCAATCTACTTGCAACGTTAGATGGTGTGGCGCCCATAATATCTGTAATTACTAGAACCTCTTCTACACCTGGCATGTTATCAACGATTTGCTGAAGCTTATTAAAGGTGACTTTAGCATCTTCATGAGGAGGTACGTTTACACCAACGATGTTTTCAGGAACCTGGCCATAAATATGTTCGACAAACTCCAACAAAGCGCTTGCTAATGGAGTGTGTGCAACGATTAATATTCCAGCCATAATCAGTTCCGAATGCTTAGTTCAAGTTGCGCAAGCCAAAAATTACCAACATCAAATCCAGTTTGTTCAAATATTTCAACAAAACCTGTCGGGCTTGTGACGTTTATTTCAGTCAAGTTATTACCAATGATATCAAGTCCTACTAGAAACAATCCCCTATTTTTTAATATTGGGCCTAATTTGTCAGCAATTTTTTGATCGTTGCTAGATAAAGGCCTTGCTACTCCTTTCCCGCCAGCTGCTAAATTACCTCGAATATCTCCATCTTGTGGAATTCTTGCAAGCACAAATGGTACAGGCTCACCATTAATTAGCAATAATCTTTTATCGCCTTCTTTAATTTCTGGCAAATATTTTTGCGCCATTAAGCTTCTTTTGCCATACTCGCCTAGCGTTTCAACAATACTTCCAATATTTAAACCATCCGGTCCAACACGAAAAACGCCCATACCTCCCATACCATCAAGAGGTTTTATAACAATGTCTTGATGAACAGAATGAAAATCTCTAATTTGTTGAAGAGATCTACTAACTAAAGTCGGCGCTATGAACTCAGGGAACTCTAGAATAGATATTTTTTCAGAATGCTCTCTGAGCGAAAGCGTTGAATTAAAAACTTTTACTCCCATTTTTTCTGCTTGGGAAAGCAACCAAGTATTCGCTAAATACTCAACATTAAATGGTGGATCTTGACGCATTACAACAGCATCAAAATCTCTTAAGCTCGATGATTTTTGAAAAACTACTTCAAACCATTTTTCATTGGATTTATCAATTGTGATGTACTTAACGTCAGCACAAATATCATTGTTTATGAAACAAAGTGAGTCAGCATTAGCATGAAAGACTTGATGACCAGCAGAGTGTGCTGCGTTCATCATCGCCAAACTTGAATCTTTATATGCTTTAAAGGTCTCTAGTGGGTCAGCGATGAAAAGCAGCTTTAACATTGTTATTCAATATTTGGATCAGTACGTTCTAACTCTAAGGATGCTGCTAAAAGTGCTAGGCGGGCCACAACACCGTACAAATAAAAGCGATTTGGAATGGCACTTCCTGGTTTAGCAGTCACATCTGGAATTGAATTTTGTTCAAATGCTAAAGGTACAAAGTGCATTCCAGGCGCATTTAAAACCTCGTTAGGGCCACGACCTGTGTGAACTCTATAAAAACCACCCACAACATAACGATCAATCATGTAAACAACAGGCTCAGCAACAGCTTCGTTGACTTTCTCGAAAGTATGTACACCCTCTTGAATAATCACGTCATGAACTTCTAGGCCTTCTTTAATAACACTCATCTTATTGCGTTCACGGCGGTTTAAGTCTTTCAACTCACTCGCGTCATGAATAGACATAATGCCCATTCCATAAGTACCGGCATCAGGCTTTACCACGAGATAAGGTTTTTCCTTTATCCCCATTTGTTTATATTTTTTAGCAATTTTCTTAAGCAAAGCTGAAGCATTCTCCTGAAGCTCTTCTTCACCGATACGCTCATTAAAATCAACGTTTCTAACCGTCGCAAAAAATGGGTTTAAGAGCCAAGGATCAATATCTACGACTTTCGTAAATTTTTTGATCACATCATCGTATGCAGCAAAATGATTAGACTTTCTTCGTGTTGCCCAACCAGCATGCAATGGAGGTAAAACATATTGCTCATGAATATTTTTTAAAATTTCAGGAACACCAGCAGATAAATCATTGTTCAACAAAATCGAACAAGGATCAAAATCTTTCAAGCCTAATCTTCTACCTTTAAGACCAATTCGGGATAAGGGTTCAAGGACCAGTCTTTGCCCATCAGGTAAATCAATAGTGGTTGGCTTCTTAATTTCATCAGAAAGACTACCTAAGCGAACGTTTAAACCTGTTTGTCTAAGAATAGCGGCCAACCTAGCCACGTTTTGTAAATAAAAAACGTTTCTGGTATGGCGTTCTGGAATTAATAATAAATTTCTTGCTTCTGGACAAATCTTTTCGATAGAAGCCATTGCTGCTTGAACAGCTAAAGGCATCATTTCCTGAGATAAGTTATTAAAACCACCAGGAAACAAGTTGGTATCTACAGGAGCAAGTTTAAAACCTGAATTTCTCAGATCCACAGAACAATAAAATGGCGGCGTGTGATCTTGCCACTCAAGTCGAAACCAACGCTCAATTGTTGGCGTTGCGTCTAATACCTTTTTCTCTAATTCGAGTAAAGGACCCGTCAGTGCAGTAATTAAATGTGGAACCATCCCACTATTGTATTTAAATTTCAATACTAAGGGATAAAAACAGCAACTTTTAATCCAAAATAAAAAAAGGGCATCCGAAGATGCCCTTAAATGACTACTACTTCTAGGGGATACTACATTTCGTAAGCTGTTTCACCGTGAGATGAAATATCCAAACCTTCGCGCTCTTCTTCTTCAGAAACACGCAATCCAATTACCATATCAACTAATTTGTAGCTGATGAATGCAACTACACCAGACCATACGATAGTTGTTGCTATAGCAGTTGCTTGAATCATTACTTGACCAATCATGTCGTATTCAGGAGCTACAGCGTTAGCTACATAGTCATAAATACCTGTTCCGCCTAATGATGGTGAAGCAAAAACACCTGTTAACAATGCACCAGTGATACCACCAACACCGTGTACACCGAACACATCAAGGCTATCATCAGCTTTGAGGAGTTTCTTAAGACCAGTAACACCCCACAAGCAAAGTACGCCAGCTAGTAAGCCAATAATGAGTGAACCCATTACGCCAACATAACCAGCTGCAGGAGTAATTGCAACCAAACCAGCAACCGCACCTGAAGCAGCACCTAACATTGAAGGCTTACCTTTGAGAGACCATTCAGCAAATACCCAAGACATTACAGCAGCAGCTGTTGCCATTAAAGTATTAGCGAATGCTAAAGCTGCGCTACCGTTAGCTTCTAAAGCTGAACCAGCATTGAATCCAAACCAACCTACCCACAACAATGAAGCACCAACCATTGTTAAAGTTAAGCTATGTGGCTTGAATGGCTCTTTACCGTAACCAACTCTCTTACCTACAACATAAGCACCAACTAAGCCTGCAACCGCAGCATTAATGTGAACAACTGTTCCACCTGCAAAGTCAAGAGCACCTTTTTGGAATAACCAACCAGCTGTAGCAGTTGCTTTTTCTGCAGCAGCAGCGTCAGTAAATGCGTCAGGACCTGGCCAGAACCAAACCATGTGAGCGATTGGTAAATAGCTGAATGTGAACCACAATACTGCGAAAAGTAGTACTGCAGAAAACTTCATACGCTCTACAAAAGCGCCAACAATCAAACAAACCGTGATGGCAGCAAAAGCAGCTTGGAACACCATATAAGCCAACTCTGGAACTACTACACCTTTACTGAATGTTGCTGCGACTGAGTCAGGCGTCATACCCATTAAGAATAATCGGTCTAAACCTCCAAAGAACGCATTACCTTCGGTAAACGCAATACTATAGCCGTAGATCGCCCATAAAACCATAATGAGGGAGAAAACAACTAGACATTGCATTAGTACAGAAAGCATATTCTTCTTTCTTACCAAGCCACCGTAGAACAATCCTAATGCAGGTACTGTCATCATGATCACTAATGCTGTACTTACTAGTAACCATGCTGTATCACCTTTATTTGGAACTGGTGCTGCTGCAGCAGGTTCTGCTGCTGGTGCAGCTGCTGGTGCAGCAGCACCAGGAGCAGCAGCGGCAGGAGCAGCTTTATCTTCTGCAAATGCCATAGAGCTTGGGGCTAAAGATGCTACTCCAAGACTCAATAACACTGCGCCAGAGACGATTAATTTTTTCATCCAATGTTTCATTAGTATTGCTCCTCTTTATAGTGCCGCCGCGCCGGTTTCACCGGTACGGATACGCACAACTTGCTCAACAGGGGTTACGAAAATTTTTCCGTCGCCGATTTTTCCAGTTCTTGCTGCTGATTCAATGACTTCAATAGCACGATCTACTAAATCATCATTTACTACTGCATCAACACGCACCTTTGGTAAAAAATCAACTACGTACTCAGCTCCACGGTACAACTCGGTATGACCTTTTTGACGGCCAAAACCCTTCACTTCAGTTACTGTGATTCCTGAAACACCTACTCCAGCTAGTGCTTCACGAACCTCATCCAACTTGAAGGGTTTAATGATTGCTATGATCAATTTCATTATTGACTCCTAGTCAGTTGAAAAATTAAAAGGTTTTGGTTAAAGAAACAACTACAGTTCCTTTACCAGTGTTATCAAGGCTAGGGCTGTAATATGCATATCCATTAGCATTTGTACCGATATAAGCTAAAGCGCCTGCTAAACCGTGACCAAAGTCTTTAGTTAAACCAATTTTCCAATCTGTATATGAGAAAGAAGCATCAGCTAAATTACCAGCTGTTACAGAAACACTTGGAACATATTGATAACCAACGTGGCCATTTAAAGTGATACCTTCGTAGCCTGTGTCGTAGTTCAATGATAAGTCTACATATTGAGCGCCTTTACTTTGATCGATACCGAACAAGTTAGTAAGTGCATAAGAATACTTCAACATTGCGATTCCGTATGTTGCTGCAATGTAAGCTTCAGTAGTACTTGGTGATTGACCAATTGCTTGACGGCCAGAGTATGCGCCTGTTGAACCAGTGTATGTAGCTGAACCTGGTAAGCCTTTAGTAGGGTAGTAGTACTCTAATAAACCTACGTCTAACAATAAACCTTCAGAAACTTCAGTTTTGTAACCAGCATAGATGTCCATTTCGATTGGAGCTGATACTGCTGGAGATGTTCCATAACCATCACTTAACCAGCTGATGTTTGAGTTCCAGTTTCCAATGTAGAAGCCGCTTTCATGAGCATAATCAAAGCCGCCTTGGATTGCAGGCAATGAATTAGTTTGTGAAATACCACGATAACGATACTGGCTTGCTAAAGTTACGTTAGCTGTGATCGGGCCTGGATCTGGCGCTGCTGCTGGCTCATCTGCCGCCATTGCGTTACCCATCATAAGTGAAGTTGCTGCAGCAATTGCTGAAATAGCGATGATTTTTTTCATTGAAAGCTCCTATAAATTAAAAAAAGAATCAGCTAGAAGTTAAATCTAATAACTCTTCTTGCTTGAGTCTATTGTCATCATAATGATCATCTGACTTTTTGAATTCCACACCATTTTGTTGCATAATTGTGACTAATGCACCACTTTGGTGAATTGCATATTCATCAAACCTTCTTCATAATTGAACTTCTTTGATTACTTTTAGGTTTGAATATGAATAACTCTGATTTTTTCCAAAAATTCCAAACTATGGCAGAAGAAGTTCAGAAAAAAGTTGCAGACGCTGTAAAAGACTCTCCAGCAAAAGATCTAGAGAAAAATGTAAAAGGTCTTATGAGTCAAGGTTTCCAAAAAATGGACTTAATCACACGACAAGAATTCGATATACAAGTTCAGGTTCTGGCTAAAACAAGAGAAAAGTTAGAAGCTCTTGAAGCAAAACTAGCTTCGCTTGAAGAGAAAATCAATCAATAAGGATGGAAGCCCGTCATAAAGGTTTCCATTTGCTCTAAGGTGGCCTTTTTGACTGAGTCTGAGGGCTCTTCTTTAAAAGATTGGATTGCGTTTAACTGGTAAATAAAAGATTGACCTGAATCATTCTTTTTAGATAACCATCTAACCCAATAAATGCGATAAATACCATCTGGTCCAAAACCCTTTAATTGGTAACCCTTTGCAGGAAGAATTTTGCTTGGATTACTAGCAGTCTTTACTTCATACTGAATTATTTGTGGAGCTGCATTTGCCTGCAAAACATTTTTTGCATTGGAACTCATCCAAGTAATAAAGTCATCGGCTTGCAGATCTTTAGCATTAAAGGGAATTGTGCCAATCGCAAATATGACTTCCCCAGCCCTTGATGCAACCATAGTCATCGTGAGTTCATGCTTGTCAAATCGAACTACTTGTTGCTCAAAATGATGCTTTGCAGGTAACAAAGCCACAAAGTTTTGCTCGTCAAATCTAACTTCACGCCAATTAAAAGTTGCTGTACAAGCTGCAAGCGCTAACAAAGCGATCGCTTTTACAAAAAAACTTTTTGTTTTTAGCATATGGATTTAGACAATACCAGCTAATTGAGCTTGATGGTCTGCGTGATAACTTGAACGTACCATTGCACCCACAGCTGCATGTGTAAAGCCCATTTCCATCGCACGCTGCTCAAACATTTTGAAAATATCAGGATGCACATACCTTCTAACTGGTAAGTGATGATTTGAAGGAGCTAGGTACTGGCCAATCGTCAGCATATCAATATCATGCTCACGCATATCTTGCATTACTTGAAGAATCTCTTCATCCGTTTCACCTAAACCAACCATCAATCCACTTTTGGTTGGAATGCCAGGATATTTAGCCTTAAAGTCTTTTAATAGCTTTAGAGAGTGTAAATAATCTGCGCCCGGTCTAGCCTCTTTATAAAGTCTTGGAACTGTTTCCAAATTATGGTTCATCACATCTGGCAAGCCTTGACCATCGTTACTTCCAAACACCTCAAGTGCAAATTCAAGTCTCCCCCTAAAGTCTGGAACTAAAACTTCAACCTTAGTTTGAGGAGATAAAGACTTGGTCTTTTGGATGCAGTTTACAAAGTGCATTGCTCCGCCATCACGAAGATCATCTCTATCAACACTTGTTATCACTACATAATTTAATTTGAGGGCTGCAATGGTTTTCGCAAGATTAGCTGGCTCTTCTAAATCGAGTGGGTCAGGCCTACCATGCCCAACGTCACAAAAAGGGCAGCGCCGCGTACATTTCTCGCCCATGATCATAAAAGTGGCAGTACCTTTGCCAAAACATTCACCAATATTTGGACAACTAGCTTCTTCACACACCGTTACCAAATTATTTTCTCGTAAGATCTTTTTTATTTCACCAAAACGTGAATTACCTGAACTAGCTCTTACCCTAATCCAATCAGGCTTTTTTAAAACTTCATCAATTGGAACAATTTTGATTGGAATTCGCGAAGTTTTTTCAGCAGACTTTTGCTTTTTAGTGGGGTCGTAATTTGAAGATGTTTGGTCTTTTTGAGTCATACCTATATTCTATTAGAAATACCTTTACTTCAGTTGATCAGTAAGTTCTTTTAATAATATATTTGCAACTTCAGATTTTGGTGTTTGAACACCTAGACTCCTCATGTCAATAGTTTCAAGATCAGGGTAGCCACAAGGATTAATCATCATAAATGGTGCAAGATCCATATCAACATTTAATGCAAGACCATGATAAGAGCAATGTCTTGTAACTTTTAAGCCTAAAGCAGCGATTTTTGCTCCTCCATGTTGTGGACTTTTAGCTGCAACATATATTCCAGGGGCTCCAATTTGTCTCTCTGAATCTATTCCAAAATAGTTGAGCGTATTAATAATAGATTGTTCCATACGATTCACTAGCTCTTTGACATAGATGCCCATTCTCTTTAGGTCTAATAGTACATACACTACTAATTGTCCAGGTCCGTGATATGTAATTTGTCCACCTCTGTCAACTTGAACCAATTCAATGGAGGAATTGTGGTCTAGCAAATGACTAATATCTCCCGCAAGGCCAAGTGTAAATACTGGAGGGTGCTCAAGAACCCATAACTGATCTGGGGTATCCGCATCACGATGCAAAGTGAATTCTTTCATCGCATCATAGGTACTTTGATAATCTTGTAGTCCTAAATAGTGAGTTTCTATACTTGGCATTCTTTTAAAGAACAACACTAACTAATGGGTGGGTAGATAGAGTTCTATAAACTTCATCCAATTGCTCTCTGCTTGTTGCATGTATTGATACAGTTAATCCAATATATTTGTTTTCTTTAGAACTTCTCACTTCAATAGAATCAACATTGAACTTTGGATCAAATTGTTGGCAAATATGTATTACTGCGGATTTAAAGTCTGGGTTGTTTTTACCCATAACTTTGATCGGAAAATCACAAGGGTACTCAATAAGAGACTTTTCAGGATTATTTGTCATGCCATAAACTTATCACAGTATCTCTAATAAGATGTAACTTTCGATGGAAAAAATGATCTGCGCCAGGTATAACATGCGCCACAATCTCTTGATCTTTTAACCATTCAAATACAGCTCCCAATTGAATAGTCTCGTCCACTTCCCCATGAATAACAATCGTATTTTTAGGTATTTGAGGCATATTCCACTTACCTGCAGCGCTACCAACTAAAACTAAACGTTCAGGATCTCGCCCCTGACTAATTAGTCTTTGTGTCAAATTACTGTTCACAAAACTTCCAAATGAAAAGCCGGCTAAAGATACCGGTAATTTATCAACATCAAAGTGCCAAGATTGTTCAGCTATGTTTGCAAACTGTCTCCAAGAATCAGGTGATTGCATCCACCCTAAAATTTGCTCCATATCATCGACTTCGCCCATTCCTTCGTCAAAGGTACCTTCAGATTGTCCAACACCTCTAAAGTTTGGACGAACAGTAACATAACCTAATAAATTAAAGGTTTTTGCAAGAGTTTGAGCAACTTTATTATCTTTAGTACCGCCTAATAATGGATGAGGATGACCAATCAGCGCCAATCCTCTCACTTTGAAATTTGAATCGTTTCTTAATTCTTCAGGTAAATCAATACTAAGCTCTGAAAGACCGACACCAATTTGAATAATATGATTGATGGTTCTGTTATTCATTAATTTTTAATCTCTCTACAGGAACTCCATTCATAAAATGGCTTTGAATGATTTCATCTATATCTGTTTCATCAACAAATTGATACCAAATACCTTGTGGATATACCACCATTACAGGCCCAAATTCACAACGATCTAGACACCCAGCACGATTGATCCTAACTTTACTTTTTCCATTAAGGCCAAGATCTTTGCATTTATTTTTTGCATAATCAAATAAATGCGTTGCATTATGCTGCTCACAAGAAGCATTGCCATTGGTTCTTAAATTAAGACAGAAGAAAACGTGGTGTTTGTAGTAATCCATAAAAAATTATATCCCTTGAAAAAATGCTTTTATTAATAAATTTGCATTTTTCTATTTTTGATTAATATCAACAATGCTAAAAATGGCCAAATAACAGAAATCCAATCAAATAGGCCGTTTAAATGTGTCATTTTGCCTTGAGGCAACTGTTCTAATAAGTCAAAAAAGTAAGGGTTGTAAGGCAAAACATTCACCATAATTATAAGCATTATTAAATTCATAACACTCATCAACCAGATGGCTTTTTTTGAAAAAAACTGTGCAATGTAAGCGAGGGTATAGCCAATCAAAACGCCAATGATGACAGAGGAACTCCACCAACTGGATGCCCCCGTTTGGCCAAATTGAAATTGTGTGACAAAAAACTTTACGACCAGCATACAAATAATTAATGTCCCAATAATTTTTAAGGGGGAGGCTGATTTTTTCATTCCAAACAAAAAGATCGTACCAATACTAAAAGTTGCTATCGTCGTAATGAGGATCTCTTGAGATGCATTGTTCAAAGGGAAAGTCCAATAAGGGGATACGCGTGTTATCAATAATCCTAAGTCCCCCATCCCTAACCAAGCATTTTGTGGATAAATTTGAGCTAAAGGACACAAAAGCATCAACAAAAAAAATCCTTGATGATTACCAAAAATAGATTCTCTTATCCGTTCAGCTTTATTGCCTGACAGCCACTGTGGACTCAATGGAAGCGCAAAAAGAGCTCCAACTAAAACACCGATAATGTTGGAATACCAATCTATATTGCTAGGTATTCTCGTGGGTAAATACGTTTGTAGGCTCTCAAGACTCCCTGAAAAAAGAACTCCCAATAATAAACAAACTATGAATGCGTGCCATTTTATAAGCCTTGGGAAAAGAGAGAAAATCATTAAAAAGCCAAATGGCAAATAACCAATGATGTTACTCAAGACATCAAATGTTGGAATATATTTAGGAATAGGTGCATTTATCCACAACCAAGGGACCAAATGCGTTCCATAGGCAAAGTTAAATGGCGTTAAGCTTGCATACCCAACCAAGCAAAGGTACAAAATAAGCGTTAAGCGAGCCAAGTAAAAAGGCTTTTCAATCTTGTTTTTCACAACTCAATTTACCAATTTATTCCAATAGATTTGATTTGTTTCTACAATAGCATGTATGACTATTTCTTGGCGATTTGAAACTTTACTGTCAACTGAATCCACGAATTCAGATTTGTTAAATCGTTGGCATCAACACTTATTACAAGAACCAACCTCACTAATGGCATTTGAGCAAACTGCCGGAAGGGGTAAAAGAGGTAAGAATTGGATTTCTGAAAAAAATAGGTCTCTTACTTTTTCAATGGCTTATCCCTTTAGTTCAGAGTTTTCAATGATGAAGTTGCAAGGTATAACCCTTGTTTGTGGTTTGGCAATACTTAAGGCTCTTCTAGAATATCTTCAACTCACGCCTAGCATGGGTAAAAAAATTAATTTAGGTCTTAAATGGCCAAACGATATTTTGCTTGACGGTAGAAAATTGGGAGGTATCTTAGTAGAAGGCGGTCAAAAATCTATTAACGAGCCTTTTTGGATGATTATTGGAGTCGGACTTAATCTTGGTTTGCCAAGGCAGAGAACTGAAAATTTGGAAACAGCTAACATTGAAGAAATGAACCACCTCAATATTCCTCTTGAACTAGATTCTCTTTGGCAATTTCTTACCTCAAAGGTGAGTCAAACCTTAGAAATTTTTTCTGAAAAGTCTTTCTCAGAATTTCAGGAAGAGTGGAATAGTTGGGATTGTTGGCAGAATCATCAGTTACTTGTAAAACAAAACGATAAAGTAATTCATCAGGGTAAAAACTGTGGGGTTAATTATTCTGGGTATTTAATATTAGAGACACCTTTGGGTTTGCAAGAAATTTCAAGTGGTGATTTATCAATTGTGCAGCAAAAGCCATGAAATCAACATTACTCCTCATCGATATTGGTAATACTAGAACAAAGTGGTGCTTATTAAATCCACTTTTAAATGATTGGGACTTTGAAAAATTCTATGGCGTTATGTCTAATTCAGAATCACCATTCTCACAGGTAAGCAATAACGCTCTTCAAGCAATTATTGATGAGAGAGAACATATTCAACAAATCATTATTTGTAATGTTGCTCAAGACTCTGTAGGGCATCTTTGGCGTCAATGGCTAATGATGCATCTTCCTCAAACCAGTATTAATGAATTTACATCATCACTTACTTTTTCTACGGTAGAAAATCATTATCAAGCGCCATATGACCTCGGAAATGATCGCTGGGCAGCTATTATCGGGGGATCTTATTTTGCACCACAAGGAAATTACTTAGTTGTAAGTAGTGGTACAGCAACAACCATTGACTATATCAACGAGGAATTAGCTTTTGAAGGTGGCTTAATACTTCCAGGTATAAATTTAATGCTGCATGCATTGGGTTCTAAAACAGCCCTATTACCAAATTTATCTTATCAATCTCCCCAAGTAATGCCCAATAACTCTCTAGGACATTCAACAGACTCGGCGATACTTCAGGGTGTTTTATATTCACAACTGGGTGCTATTCAATTAACTCTAGATTTAAACCCTCAGATTAGATTCCTTATCGTATCAGGTGGGAATGCCTCCCTTTTGTATCAGCACCTTGAAGCAAAAACAAATCAAAATCTTAAAGTTATCTTAGATCCGTTTGTTGTCTTTAGAGGTTTAAGCCTTTGGTTTAAAGATAGGCAACAATCATGAGTCGCTTTATAAAAATTAATTTGAGCTTACTCATTCTGTTTAACTTTTTAGCAGCAGTCCTGATTTTGACAATACCCTACGATTTCGCACATTCAGTAGAATGGCTTTATGAAAAAGCAAATGTAAAAGAAGAGTCCGTTTTGGAGAAAAATACTTTAGATAAGCTCGATACGATAACTGTCAATGGAACTATCCAAGGGCATGCAGAAATTGTTACGCAAAATCCTTAGGTTCTAATTTTGCGTAATAAATTAGTAGTTGAACGCTCGTGAATAAACGGAATCGCTATTGCTTTTCCATTCCAAGTTTTAACTAGTTTGGTTTCTGGAAGTGTTTCAATTTGATAATCCCCGCCCTTTACATAGATCTCTGGGCGAACTTTACTAATCAGATCAACTGGAGTTTGTTCTTTAAAACAAATCACTAAATCCACACACTCAAGCGATGCCAGCAAAGCCATACGATCTTCTTCAGAGTTAATCGGACGATCATCTCCTTTGCCTAGCATTTTGACAGATGCATCTGCATTAACTCCAACCACTAAACTTTTTCCAAGCATTTTTGCTTGTGCCAAATATGTAACATGACCTCTATGCAAAATATCAAAAACCCCATTTGTAAAAACAATAGGCTTTTCAATACTTTGGAGTTTAATACGTAAAATTTCTTCGCTAAAGCCAAGTTTTAATATCTTGTCTTCAAAATCAGGGGTTGGTAATTTACTGGTATCCATATCACTATTTTAAGGTGCTTTTTGAAAGAGTTTGAAATATGGCTTAGACTCTCTTAAGAATGTTTCCAAACCCATTATTTATTTAAGGCTTACTATGCAATTTTGCAGACTATTCATGATGTTTTTTTTGATAGGGCTGGCTTCGCAAGCTATTGGTCAATCGACTGAAAAAAGTACAACTTCAAATCCACAAAATTGCCCAGCATCACTAAATTTTAAATTTCCTCGGCTTCAAGATGAACAAACTCAAGACTTGTGCCAATACAAAGGAAAAGTTGTCTTAGTAGTGAATACTGCAAGCTACTGTGGTTTCACATCGCAATATGAAGGCTTGGAGAGTATATATGCCAAGTACTCCTCAAAAGGATTTGTTGTAATTGGTTTCCCATCAAATGATTTTGGTCAACAAGAGCCAGGTTCTAATAAAGAAATTGCTGATTTTTGTAAAAATACTTACGATGTAAAATTTCCGATGATTGCTAAAACTGTCGTAAGTGGTCCAAACGCTAATCCCATGTTTAAATTTCTCATTGAAAAAACTAAAACTACTCCTAAATGGAATTTTTATAAGTATTTAATAGATAGGGATGGAAATGTAGTCAACTCTTTCAGCAGTATGGTCAAGCCCGAAAGTAAATCGATTACAAACGAAATTGAAAAACTATTGGCTGGGAAATAATGGCGGAAAAATTACGAATTGCAATTGTTGGTGCAGGAATTTCTGGTTTAAGTTGTGCATACGCTTTAAGAAATCAACCCTCACTTGATGTACATCTTTTTGAAAAAGAATCATACATTGGGGGGCATAGCAACACTATTTCATTTACCCCTAAAAATCATTCTGAATCTTTTCCAATTGATACAGGCTTTTTGGTTTTTAACGAATGGACTTATCCTGGTTTAATACAATTTTTTGAAGAACTTAATGTTCCAGTAGCGAAATCTGAGATGTCCTTCTCGGTTTCACTCAATACCAGAAAAGGTTCAAGAATTGAATGGGCTGGAGATAATTTAAATACTTTATTTGCACAAAGAAAAAATCTTTTGAACCCCAGCTTTTTACGTATGTTATTTGATATCGTTAAGTTCAATAATGCTGGTAAAAAAATTGCAAACAATATCGAGGCTCACAAAGCCAACAACTCTACTCAATTCGAATCAGTTGAAGAATTTCTAAAACGTAAAAACTTTAGTGACGTTTTTAGGGATTGGTACTTATTGCCTATGATAGGTTCAATTTGGTCATGTTCGCCAAAGGATATGATGCAATTTCCAATACAAACATTAATGCAATTTTGCAATAATCATGGCCTACTAAATATTATTGATCGTCCTCAATGGATGACGGTTAAAGGTGGCTCTAAAGAATATGTTTCCAGAGCAGTAAATTCACTCATTGCAAATGGAATTACCGTTGAAAAAAATCCCGTTCTCAGTGTTAATAGAGCCAATCAAGAATCACTCTATCCCATAAGAATTCAATTTGCTGACGGACAAACCCAAGATTTTGATAAAGTTATTTTTGCTTGCCATTCTGATCAAACGCTTGAAATTCTAACGGATCCTTCAGATGACGAAATTAGTATTCTGGGTTCAATTCGATATAAAAAGAATCTTGCATATGTTCATGAAGATCGTAACCTACTCCCTAAACTTTCTAAAGTATGGGCAGCCTGGAACTATACTTGCGAAATCGAGTATTCAACAAATGGAATTGATAATTCACCGGCAGTTTGTGTTCATTACCTCTTAAACAAATTGCAACCACTTCCTGCATTTGCTTCTTCGATACCCGTTGTGGTTAGCCTTAACCCACAAATAACGCCAGACCCAATTTATACGCACAAATGTATTGAATATTCACATCCGATTTTTGATAAAGAAGCCATCAAAGCGCAACAGAAATTACACAAAATTCAAGGATTGAAAAATACCTTTTATTGCGGTGCTTGGACAAAGTATGGGTTTCATGAAGATGGGTTTCAATCTGGAAAAGCAGTTGCAAATAACTTATTAGATTCGATGATCTCCATATGAGTTTCGCGAATAAGATATCTATTCATTTTGGGGAGGTGATCCATCATAGATTCTCCCCTGAAAATCTGTTTAGATACTTTACTTTCTATATTCGCATTCCTATGCGGTCAAGAAAATTTAACCCCCAATTATTTAAAAATAGTGGTATCGGAGACAATCAATTTTCTTGGATTTCTTTTTACGATAAAGATCATGGTGACCAAAATCTATATTCCCTTGAATGGATTGATCACATTCTTCAGAAATCTCAAATAGCTGATGAAGTCGATGGGGAAATTTGGCTGCATACCTTTCCAAGAATATTAGGATTTGTATTTAATCCGGTTAGTTTTTGGTTTTGTCATCAATCTAATGGCACGCTCAAAGCTATTATCGCGGAAGTAAATAACACATTTGGTGAGCGTCATACATACTTATTGAAGGCACCCAATACTCAATCCATTGCATGGGGACAAGAATTATTCACTGAAAAAATATTTCACGTTTCTCCATTTTTTGATGTAATTGGTCACTATCGTTTTAGATTCATGCAGCAATCTAGCAATAATCCTTATCCAAAGTACGTAAGTCGGATAGATTACTTTCAAGGCGATCAACATACTCTCATGACTAGCGTAAATGGCACAGAGTATCCTTTGAATTTTTTTACAAAATTCAAAGCCATATCTCGTTTTCCACTTTTAACAATTTCAGTTGTCGTGAAAATTCACTGGCAAGCAGTTAAACTTTGGGTCAAAGGTGCAAAATTTTATAAAAAACCAAAACCTCCAAACATTCCAATTTCTTAATATGTCTACATTTGCTCAAAAATTTATTTTTCAAGCCTTTAAAAAACTAAAAGGTGGTCGAGTACTATTAACGCTTCCCGATGGAACTGAGCATCTCTTTGGAGAAGATGAAAAGGATGCGATAACTACTCCAATTCATGTTGTAGTGAATGATGTCCAAGCTTTTCAGTGGATTATTTCAAGGGGGGATATTGGCGTAGCTGAATCCTATTTTAAAAACCTGTGGCACACAGATGAATTAGATCGTTTTTTGCAACTAGCACTCAAAAATAGAGCTGCACTTGATGCCCTTATATATGGTTCTTGGTGGGGATCTATATTTGCACAAATTAAACATTTATTAAATAAAAATACAAAGTCCGGGAGCAAAAAGAATATCCAAGCGCACTATGATCTTGGAAATAACTTTTATTCCTTATGGCTTGATTCAAGCATGATGTACTCTAGCGCATTATTTTCAGACGGAAATGAAAAAACACTTGAACAAGCCCAAAAAGATAAATGCTTAAGAATTATTAGTATGTTAAATACTCAACCTGATGATCACATTTTAGAAATAGGTTGTGGTTGGGGTGGTTTTGTAAAAGAAGCAAATGCAAATGGACTCCATGTTGATGCAATCACCATTTCTAATGAGCAATATAAATTTGTACATCAAGAACTTAACCATCAAGTTAATAAAGAATCTAAATCTCAAGTATTGCTTAAGGACTATCGTGATTGCAATCAACAATATGACGGAATTGTTTCAATTGAAATGTTTGAAGCTGTTGGTGAAGAATACTGGCCCTCATATTTCAAAACAATCTATCGTTGCTTAAAACCAGGTAAGAGGGCAGTGATTCAAAGTATCGTCATTGATGAATCTTTATTCCCTCGCTATAGAACTAAAACTGATTTTATTCAACAATATATTTTCCCAGGAGGTATGTTGCCTTCTGTAAGCGTATTCGAGGATCAAGCTAAACATGCTGGATTGAGAGTGAAGGATAAATTATTTTTTGGGGATGATTACGCTCAAACACTTCGTATTTGGGCATCCTCATTCAATCAAAAATTAAAAGATGTAAAAAGTCTCGGCTTCAAAGACGAATTTATAAGACTCTGGAATTTTTATCTGTTTTATTGTGCAGCAGGCTTTGCAGGAAAAAATCTTGAAGTTGTCCAATTCACATTAGAAAAGCCACTTTATGAGTCTTAATCAACCTATTAAGGATTTTTCAAATCTGAATGTTTGGATTATCGGGGCATCTTCTGGCATTGGTAAAGCTTGTGCTACATGGTTTGCCAATCAAGGTTCGAACCTAATCCTGTCTGCTAGAAGATTTGAATCTCTTAAAGAAATAGAAAATTCATTACCCCCCAAAAAGGAAAATCAAACGTTTCAGTCAATCGCTTTGGACGTTACTCAAACTTCAGAAGTGAAAAACGTTAGTGCTCAAATTCTACAAATTTGGGGCAAGATCGATATTCTTCTTTTTGTTTCCGGTGTATATACCCCCGTTAGAGCTGACGAATTTGATCTGGACGTGACTGGAAAAATGATTGAGACTAATCTAATGGGGCCTATGAGGGTGGTGTCATCCCTTATGCCACAATTTTTAAACCAGTCTTTTGGACATATTGCGCTTGTTGGAAGTGTTGCCGGATACAGTGGCTTACCTAAATCACTGGTTTATGGTCCAACTAAAGCGGCTCTTCTTAATTTTGCTGAATCACTTTATTATGATTTAAAGCCTAGAGGGGTTAATGTGCATATTATTTGCCCAGGCTTTGTAGAAACTCCAGCAACTTCAATCAATGACTTTAAAATGCCCGCTTTGATTAGTGCAGATAAAGCTGCCGAAGAGATTGGTCGTGGTCTTGAAAAGGGTGAGTTTGAAATTCATTTTCCAAAAAGATTTTCTTACTTCTTAAAGTTCTTAAGAATACTTCCATATCCCGTTTATTTTTGGTTACTAAAAACCTTTGTAAAAATATAAAATAAATATGCCAAATACTCTTCTTGAAGCCGTAGAAAATCTTAAAAAAGCATATCAGCAACTTTCCCCAACTTCTGTAGACCTTTTGCTAGAATGCTATTCCAATGATGCAAGGTTTAAAGATCCTTTTCAAGAAGTTCAAGGTCACCCCGCAATACAACATATCTTTTTAAAAATGTATGAGCAACTTGTTAATCCCTCTTTCGTCATCCGTGAAGAATTAATGGGTGATCATCAAGTAGCGTTTTTATGGGACTTTACATTCTCCATGCGTCGGTGGAATAAATCACCGATTCAATTTACAGGTGTAAGTTGGCTGTACTTTAATGATGCATTTTTAGTCAATAAGCATCATGATTTCTGGGATCCTTCAGAGGGGATTTATGAGCATCTCCCCTTAATTGGTCCAGTAATGAGAGGCCTTAAAAGCCTTGCTTAGATTACTTTTTTTCTGTTCTAACTTTACTAACCAAAAAATCTAATGTCTCTAAAGCTCTAGCTTTAGTTCCTGCGATAGATGGGGACGTCTCATATTTACCTTGAACAAACAAAGTTGGTACGCCATTTACCCTATAGGCTGAACCAATTGCATTTGCGGTTTTAGCTTTGGTAATAACTGTAAAAGATTTATAAGCTTTAGTAAACGCATTGACATCAAGTCCAACGCTAGCAGCCCAACTAAAAATTTCTTCTTCTTTTAACATTTGTTTACGATCCACATGAATCGCTTTCATCACTTTTGGGCTAAATTCAGCTTCTTTACCAAGCTCTTCGAGCGCATAAAAAATCTGGCTATGTGGTAAAAAATCATCCCTAAATGCAATAGGTACTCTTTTAAAAACTACATCCTTATTTTGTCTTTTTACCCAAGCTTGTAACTCTGGCTCTAAGTCATAACAATGTGGACATGCATACCAAAAAAACTCAGTAACTTCAATTTTGCCTTTACTTTCGGTGGGTTGCGCAGAAGCAAGGGTTTTATAGTCCAAACCCTCCATTGCCGAGTTGTTAGCAGGTGTTCCTACAGCTGTTTTACTTACTGATGCTGAAGGTGGTAAAAGTTGAGCATTTACACTTAAGACTATTAGAAATGAAATAGAAGTTACAACAATTGATGCTAGTTTTTTCATGATTTATTTGCCTTGATTACACTATATGCAATACCTGCGTTATCCAACTTAGTCTTATCGCCACCCATATCTTGGAGCTCTGAATATGGTCCCACCCTCAATCTCCAGGTAGTTTGAGTGTCTGTTTTATGCTCAAAAATTTTAGATTGAAGTCCTTGTAATGCAAGCACTGCTTTTTGGCTTTCCGCTGCAGATTTCTCAGCATAAGCTCCAACTTGAATCCAATAAATAGTAACTGGTTTAGTTTCAGTTGCAGTTGATTGATCTACTGCTGCTGGAGCATTACTTTCAGAAGTACTTTCAGCAGTTTTAGGTTTTCCATATAGAGGTCCATTCGGATCTTTTAGCTCGTTACTAGTTGTGCCGTCAGGATTTACCTTGGGAATTAGCTTAGGCTCTGGAACTCTAATATTGGGTCTCTCAGCAGGAGGATTTTTTTGCATAAAGTACGCCGCAGCAAGAGCAATACCTAAGCCTATAACAAGGCCTATCACCAAACCAAGAAGAGTATTTCCTTCTTCAGATTTTAAATACTTTAACTCTTGGAGAAAGCTATCTTTTTTATTCATGATGGAATAATAATACCCTGAAACTGTTTAAGAAATTACATTTTTTCTGGTGCACTTACACCAAGCAGTTGAAGACCATTTTTTAATACTTGTTTAGTAACCACTAATATAGATACCCTTGCTAAACGTAATTCCTCTTCATCTACTAATACCCTATCAGAATTATAAAAAGAGTGAAAGTCGCTCGCTAAATCTCTAAGGTAAAAAGCGATTGCATGTGGGCTAAGATCTCTTGCTGCATCAGATAATAATTGTGGAAATTCACTGAGACGTTTTAGTAAAGCATGAACCGCATTACTATCTAATAAGTTGAGCTTGGCCTTGGTAACATCGTCCTCATTTCCACCCCATGATCTTAAAATAGAACAAATTCTGGCATGGGCGTACTGTACGTAAAAAACAGGATTCTCGTCCGTTTGGGTTAGTGCAAGATCAATGTCAAAAACAAATTCGGTATCTGCTTTTCGAGAGATTAAGAAAAAACGAACTGCATCTCTACCTTGTATAAAGGCCGCATTTTTATCCTCTTCTGACATCCCTTCTTGATAACCACCACTCCATTCAATCAAATCACGAACGGTTACATATGATCCAGCTCTTTTTGAAATTTTGACTTCCTGACCATCTTTCAAAACAGTCACCATCTTATGCAAAATATATGATGGGTATGTTTTAGGAACTACCCAATTTCTAGCCTGAGCAATCCCCTGAATTCCAGACCTTACTCTCGCAATAGTTCCATGATGATCACTTCCTTGAATATTAATTACTTCTGTAAACCCTCTTGACCACTTGCTTCCATGATATGCAACATCCGGTACAAAATATGTATACGTTCCGTCTGTCTTGCGCATAACGCGATCTTTATCATCTCCATCTTCAGTTGATTTGAGCCACAACGCGCCATCTAGTTCATACGTTTTACCGATCTTTTGCAGATCTTCAACAGCCTGTTTTACAAGCCCATCGGTATATAAAGAGGACTCTAAATAGTAATTATCAAAATGAACTCCTAATGTTTTAAGGTCAATATCTTGTTCATTTCTAAGATAAGCTACTGCAAATCTCTCAATACTTTTTACGTCCTGAACATCCTTCGAAGAAGTTACTTCAATATCTGCAGCCTTCACAGTAGAGCCTGCAAGATATGACTGCGCTATATCACTTATGTAATTGCCGTTATAAGCATTTTCTGGCCAACCTGGCTGATTTGGCTCAAATCCGTCTATTCGAGCTTTTGTAGATATTCCAAGATTTTGAATCTGAACACCAGCATCGTTGTAATAAAACTCCTTATAAATCTTTTTGCCTTGAGACTTTAGCAAATTGGATAACACATCCCCTAAAACAGCCTGTCTACCATGACCAACATGAAGAGGGCCTGTCGGATTGGCTGATACAAACTCAATTAAAACATTTGGTCCATCTTCTAATAGAACCTGGCCATAGTTCTCTTTCTGAGAAAGGATTTTTTGAACAACCATCGTCTTAGTGGATTGGCTTAAGCGCATATTTATAAACCCTGGCCCTGCTATTTCTAATGCACTAATCCAATTTTTTACTTCAGGGTTGTTGTTAAGTTCTTTAATTAATTCTGTTGCAAGATCCCTTGGGTTCATCCCCCAAGGTTTAGCAATTTGCATAGCTATATTTGTTGCCAAATCACCATGCTCAGCAACTTTCGGACGTTCTAAACGGACATCTATTGGAGCAGCAAGATTTTTTTCAAGTCGCCTACCGATTTCAGCTACGGCTTGATTAAAAAAGTTTTTTAGTTGTGTTGTCGTATCAGGAAGCATGACAAAAGTTTACTCCGTGGTGTATGCTAGAACTATGCTTTATAGATTTCATTCCAAAAATTCACCCGAGTGCATCATGCTCGAGGACTTATCTTTACGAATTTTCAATGTTCTAGGTCGAGAGTTAAGTAAAGAAGGTATTTTACTCGTAGAACAACTTCCAAGTCTAATTCAAGTTTTAGAAGATGCTATTGCAAAAGACGCAAAAGAGCGAGAAAGCTTGCCAGCCGATCAACTTAAAGCTGATCGTTTAGGTCAAAGAGCTTTCCCTTTCTTAGAACTCCTTAAATCCTCACTTAAGTATCAAGAACCCATTGTTTGGGGACATTAATTACTTTCAAAGTTGGTCTGTAAGGCTCTCGCTGCCTCTTCTGATGTCCTATTAGATCTCAAAGCAATACTATTAACTTGATCTAGTCCTATTGGGCCAACGTTGAAATACCTTGCTTGAGCATTTGCCAAATAAAAGCCAGATACACTTGATGCAGGATTCATGGCTAAGGACTCAGTTAATTCCATTTGGATTTCATGAGCCTGCAAAACCTCAAACATTGAGTGCTTAACAGTGTGCTCTGGGCATGCTGGATAACCTGGGGCAGGACGAATACCTTGATACTTTTCTGCAATTAAATCTTCATTACTTAAATTTTCATTTGCGCAGTATGCCCATAAGTCTGTTCTAACGCGATGATGCATGCATTCAGCAAAAGCCTCAGCTAAACGATCTGCAATAGCCTTTAACATAATGGCATCATAGTCATTATTCTTTTCCTGGAATTCAAGAACTTTTTTATCAACGCCATGACCAGTAGTTACAGCAAAGATTCCGACATAATCTTTTTTGTTCACACTTGCAGGCGCAACATAATCTGCTAAACAGCGATTAGGCCTTTTTACTCCGTCTACAACTGGTCTTTCAGTTTGTTGTCTTAAACAATTCCATGTAAGCAAGGGAACTGAACGAGACTCATCTGTGTATAAAACAATATCATCACCTACACTATTTGCTGGATATAGACCAATCACAGCATTCGCAGTAATCCATCTGCCTTGAATTACTTTATCTAACATTTTTAGAGCATCTTCATACACCTTTGATGCTGAGTCACCAACAACTTCATCTTCCAGAATCTGAGGAAATTTTCCGGCCAAATCCCATGTTTGAAAAAAGGGCGTCCAATCAATAAACTTTGCAATCTCAGATAAATCAAAGTTTTTAAAGACTCTACGTCCAAGAAACTTAGGAGTTGCGATATCAAAATTAGACCAGTCAAGATTTTCTTTATTCTTTTGAGCATCATCCAGGGTAATTAAAGGAGTTGCTTTCTTATTTGCATGCTGTTGCCTGACCCTCTCGTATTCTTCCTTAATCGAAGCCAAATATGATGATGCACTTTCATCAGATAAAAGATTGGAGGCTACTGATACAGATCTTGAAGCATCTGGGACATAAATTACTGGCCCCTCATAATGAGGTGCAATTTTTACAGCGGTATGAACTCTAGATGTTGTAGCTCCTCCAATCATGAGTGGAGTTTTTCTAGATTTAAAGTATTCGTCCTTTTGCATTTCTTGAGCAACATAAGTCATTTCCTCAAGTGATGGTGTTATGAGGCCTGATAGCCCTATGATATCGGCGTTTTCTTCTTTAGCTTTTTCTAAAATTTGGCTACAAGGAACCATCACTCCCATATTAACTACATCAAAGTTGTTACATTGCAAAACAACAGTAACAATATTTTTGCCAATATCATGAACGTCACCCTTAACGGTGGCCATGATGATTTTTCCTTTGGACCTTACATCTTTACCTGCTGCTTCATATTGTCGTTTTTCTTCTTCGATATAAGGAATCAAATGAGCCACGGCCTGTTTCATTACCCTTGCACTTTTTACGACTTGTGGCAAAAACATCTTGCCGGCTCCAAATAATTCCCCAACAACATTCATTCCATCCATCAATGGGCCTTCAATGACCTCAATAGGTCGACCACTTCGATTTGCAATTTCTTGTCTTACCTCTTCAGTGTCCTCGACTATAAATTGTGTAATTCCCTGAACTAAGGCATGGGTAAGTCTCTCTTTAACTGGTAATTCACGCCAAGCAAGAGTCTCTGCTTGCTTTACACCACCACCTTTGTAATTATCAGCAATTTCTAGTAAACGCTCAGTTGGCGTTTTACCTTCTTTTTCTTTGAATCTATTGAGTACTACATCTTCAACACGTTCCCTTAATTCTGGATCTAAATCTGCATAAACTCCTAATTGACCGGCATTAACAATACCCATATCCATACCTGCATCAATAGCGTGATAAAGAAATACTGTATGAATTGCTTCTCTAACTACATCATTCCCACGAAATGAAAAACTGACGTTAGAAACTCCGCCACTGACCTTTGCTCCAGGAAGATTTTTTTTAATCCATTTTGTTGCGTTAATAAAGTCAACCGCATAGTTATCATGTTCCTCAATACCTGTTGCGATTGCAAAAATATTAGGATCAAAAATAATATCCTCAGGAGAAAAATCGATCTCATTCAAAAGGATGTCATAAGACCTTTTACAAATTTCTGTTTTTCTTTCAAACGTATCTGCTTGACCCTTTTCGTCAAAGGCCATTACAACAGTTGCTGCTCCGTAACGTTTAATGAGTTTGGCTTGGTGAAGAAATGGTTCAACACCCTCTTTTAAAGAAATAGAGTTAACAATTGCTTTTCCTTGGACGCATCGAAGTCCCGCCTCTATGACAGACCATTTAGATGAGTCAATCATAATCGGCACTCTAGCGATATCCGGTTCAGATGCTATCAAATTCAAAAAACGAACCATAGCAGCTTTGGAATCCAACATAGCTTCATCCATGTTGATATCAATAATCTGTGCGCCATTTTCAACTTGCTGACGAGCAACTTGTAATGCCTCATCAAACAAATTATTCAATATCAATCTAGCGAAAGCTTTTGACCCAGTTACGTTTGTTCGTTCACCAATATTGACAAACTTGATATACGAATCTAAATTAAAGGCCTCTAATCCAGCAAGTTTAAGTAAAGGGGTTGTATTTAAATCACTCACTTACTTGCTCCTTATAAGGATTCCAGGTGGATGTCCATTTTCTAGGTTTTCGATTTTGAACAGATTTAGCAATTGCTGCAATATGAGCCGGAGTTGTTCCACAACAACCCCCTACCAAATTTACCAAACCGTCTTTAGAAAACTCATCAATCAGATGCGAGGTTATTTCAGGAGTTTCATCAAAACCAGTATCACTCATCGGATTAGGCAATCCAGCATTAGGGTAACAAGAGACCGCAGTGTCACAAATTTTTGCTAACTCAGCGATATAGGGCTTCATTAAGGTAGCCCCTAATGCACAATTTAAACCAAACAAAATTGGCTTTGCATGACGAAGACTATTCCAAAAAGCTTCTACAGTTTGACCAGACAAAATTCTCCCTGAAGCATCAGTAACTGTTCCAGAAATCATTAGCGGTAATTTTTGGTTTGTATTCTCAAAATACTCATCAATTGCAAATATTGCGGCTTTTGCATTTAAAGTGTCAAAAATTGTTTCCACAAGCAATAGATCCACGCCCCCATCTACTAATGCCTCTACTTGGTCATAATATGCTTGTCTTAAAGTTTCAAAATCAACATTTCTCGCACCTGGATCATTAACATCTGGTGAAATACTTGCTGTTTTAGGAGTTGGACCTACTGCTCCCGCTACAAATCTTGGCTTTTCTGGGGTACTAAATGCATCACAAGCTTTCCTGGCAAGTTTCGCTGACTCTAAATTCATTTTTTTAGCAAAATGTGCCAAATGATAATCTTCTTGCGCAACAGAGGTTGCGCCGAACGTATTCGTTTCAATAATATCTGCTCCTGCAGCTAGATATTGCTGGTGGATTTCTAAAATGACTTCAGGCTTTGTGATTGACAATAACTCATTATTTCCTTTTAAATCAATAGGATGATTTGAAAGTTCAGGAATATTTCCACGAAAATCAGCTTCAGACAATTTATATTGCTGAATCATAGTTCCCATAGCGCCGTCTAAAATTAGAATGCGCTTTTGCAACAACTCTGGTAATAATTGACCACGAGTGTAGGAGTTGATGGGTATTTTTTTAGAAATATTGTTCATATAAATACTTAAAGATTGATTTACAGACTAAAGTCCTTTATTTTACATTTAACTGTTAAATTTATACGAGGTGTGACATGTTTACAGGTATGCCTGATTTTCATCAAAGTGTCGAGATGATGAAAAATATGTGGTCAAGTGCGGCAAAAACGAATGCTGAAGGCGCAAACACAAGCTTTGGGCTCCCAGGTATGAGCGCAATGAATCCTTTTGGTATTCCAACTGTTGATATCGATGAATTAGACAAAAGAATAAAAGACTTGAAAAGTGTTGAGGCCTGGTTAAGTCTTAACTTAAACGTCTTGCAAACTACTATTCAAGGACTTGAAGTACAACGTGCAACCTTGTCAGCACTTCAAGGAATAGCTGATACCATGCGCGCATCTACAAATACAGAAGAACAAAAGAAGGATGGCTCTCCTAATGCAGATCAAACTGGAGCTGCAGATTTAGCAAGCGCAGGTGGCAAACTTGCCCAAGACCTCATGGAGCAAATGTCAAAATCAATGACTAATATGATGTCAGCGTTTCCTTCTGGGGCAGGTCCAAAAACAAAACCTGCAAGAAAAACTGCCGCCAAAAAAAGTACTACTAAAACTACTGCTGCGAAAACCACAAGATCCCGTTCGAATCGAGCTGGCGCTTAACAAGACCTTTTCTCCAAAGGTAGTTTAAATGAGCGATAGCTTCGCCCATCGCAAAAGTCATTTGATGAATATCTAATTTGCGATGGAATAAGATAGGTAATATCTTTCTTGCTGTTGTTGGCTCTATGCAAGCATCTAATGTTTCTTTTAAACGCGCATCATGATGTTCACGAAGTTGCTGAATTCGATAATGCAATCCAATAAACGGCTTTCCATGGGATGGCAATACTAAAGTTTCCTTATCGAGAATTTCATATTTAGCAATTGAATCTAAAAATAGCCCCAATGGATCTGCATCAGGCTCTGCATCATAGACGCTAATATTCGTTGATATTCTTGGCAACATCATATCGCCCGATATCATGATTCTATCTTCGACACAAGCAAATGATAGATGTTCTGGTGAGTGACCATGTCCACTTATTGCTCGCCAAATACGGTTTCCTATTTGTACCTCGTCTTTATCCATCACACGTCTAAAGCGTTGTGGTACTTGAGGTACTAAGTTACTGTAATGGTCTGCTCTTGCTCGAATCTTTTCAAGATCCTCTTCTTCAGTTAATCCATGTTTGTAAAAGTGATCTGCAGATCCACCGCCGCCAGAAACAGACCCAATATTTTGTCCGCCTTCTTTTGAACTTAGCCATTTAGCCATCAAGAAATCTGTCATAGACATCCAAAGTGGAACCTGCCACTTTTCACATAACCAATGCGCTAGACCCACATGATCAGGGTGCATGTGGGTTACGATTACGCGAACAATTGGTAAGCCCTCTAAACAGTTTGCGAAAATTGTTTCCCATGCTTGCTTAGTAATATCACTGGTAATACCACAATCCACGATTGTCCAACCCTCTTTACCTTCAAAACAATCCCTTAACAACCACAAATTGATATGGTCTAAAGCAAATGGTAAAGGCATCCTTAGCCAAAATACTCCATCTTTGACTTTTTCAAGTTGTCCTATTTCAGGTAAAGTATCTCCTAAAGGGTAGTGTATATTTTCCATATATGTCTTAGTTTGTTAAGTACTCAATTAATGTATCTATTTTAAATGTCAAATTTTCCAAAACTTCTTTCTTCACAATATGCTTTTGACATGGCTCAAGTCATTTTAGAGGGATTTGAGAAACACTACCGAATTTTCCGTGAGGCTAGTCTACAAGCAAAAGACTATTTTGAGTCTCAAAATTGGCCAGGTATACGAGATTTAATTAAGGGCCGTATTGATTACTACGATGATCGCGTTAGAGAATGTGTAGTGTCCCTTGAAGAAGAGTTTGATGCAATCAATCTTAATTCAGATATTTGGCAACAGGTAAAACTTCATTACATTGGACTTTTAACCAATCACCACCAACCCGAACTTGCTGAAACGTTTTTCAATTCAATTATTACTCGAGTTTTAAATCACACCTACTACCACAATGATTTCATCTTTTTAAGACCTACCATTTCTACAGAATATATTGAAAATGATGAAATTAGATCAAAGCCTACCTATAGAGCTCATTATCCAAAAGACCATTCGGAGTTTAAGAAAACTTTTTTCAACATAGTTACAAGCTATGAACTTGCAATACCTTTTGAAGATTTAGATAAAAATTTAGATGATTTAATTGAAACAGTTGATGAAAAATTAGATAGATTTGAAATTTCAACTAATTTTCAGATTCATGTTTTAACATCGCTATTTTTTAGAAACAAAATGGCATATATCGTTGGAAGAATCATCAATGGCGATACAACAATTCCAATGATTATTGCTTTGCATTTCAATAAAAATAATATGCTTGAGATAGATGCAATTTTGTTAAACAAAGAAGAGGTGTATATCCTTTTTAGTTTTACGTATAGTTATTTTTTAGTTGAAATGGAAGTTCCATCAGCTTACGTCACTTTTTTAAGAACATTACTTCCTCGCAAACCTCGCCAAGAAATTTATACTTCTTTGGGCTTACAAAAACATGGTAAAAATCTTTTTTATAGAGATTTTTTACATCACTTAAATCATTCAACAGACCAATTCAGAATTGCTCCGGGTATTAAAGGTTTAGTCATGTTAGTTTTTGATTTACCAAGTTACCCTTATGTTTTTAAGATGATTAAAGATTATTTCCCCCCTCCAAAAGAGACTACAAGAGAACTTATTAAGTCTAAATATCAATTAGTAAAACAGCATGATAGGGTTGGCAGAATGGCCGATACCCTTGAATTTTCAAATATCGCTTTACCTTTAGATCGTTTTAATCCGGAGTTAATCGCAGAATTAGAGAAGCACTGTAAATCTCTTCTTTCATATACTAAAAATGATGCTGGCGAAAAAGAATTAACGATTTCACATCTCTATATCGAAAGACGTATGACTCCTCTAAATATCATGTTACAAAATGGCACTGATGAAGAAGTTGAAAATGGACTCATAGAATATGGCAATGCAATTAAAGAATTAATTGCAGCTAATATTTTCCCTGGAGATATGCTCTATAAAAACTTTGGTCTAACACGTCATGGTCGTGTCGTTTTCTATGATTATGATGAAATCGAATACTTTACGGATTGCAATATTCGTAAAATCCCACAAGCAAGAACTGAAGAAGAGGAATTATCTGGTGAAACTTGGTACCACGTTGGTCCCAAAGATATATTTCCAGAATCTTACGGGACGTTTCTGCTTGGCGACACACGTGTAAAAAAATATTTTCTAAAACACCATGCTGATTTCTTTGAGCCCATCACTTGGTTGTATTTTCAAAACCTATTAAAAGATGGCCATACTCCGGATCACTTTGGTTATCCTGAACATCTCCGTTTTAAAAATCGCTCACCTAAAATTTCTACTCAATGAAAACATCAAACAATCCTCATTTACTAAACAACCTACTTGAAAATAATTTTTCATGGGCTGAAAATGTCACAAAAAATGACCCTGATTACTTTAAACGTCTAGCCTCACAACAATCTCCAGATTATCTTTGGATTGGATGCTCAGACTCAAGAGTGCCGGCTAATCAAATTATCGGTCTAGCTCCAGGTGAAATTTTTGTCCATAGAAATATCGCCAACGTTGTTGTACATACAGATTTAAATGCTCTTTCTGTAATCCAATTTGCTGTTGATCAACTCCATGTAAAACATATCATTGTTGTAGGCCATTACGGTTGTTCTGGCGTCAGAGCTGCACTAGATAATATTCGAGTTGGACTTGCGGATAATTGGATTCGTCACATCAAAGATGTTGATGATAAACATGGGGTTTATTTAGGTAAAGTTTTAGAACATCAAGAACGATTTAATCATCTTTGTGAGCTAAATGTTATCGAACAAGTTGTAAATGTGTGTGAAACAACTATCGTTCAAGACGCTTGGTTACGTAATCAAGAATTAACTGTTCATGGTTGGATTTATGGTTTGAAAGACGGCTTAGCGCGTGATTTGGGAATGAGTATCCAAAATCTTGATGAATTGAAAGAGCGCTATTCAATCATTATTGACTCATACAATAGTCGTCTTGAGTAATTCACTTCCATCGAATATCAAAGTCATAGAGCGAGGTTGGCTATCTGCCAATCAAGTGTATATTCATGACAATAATTTTGTTGATATTGTTGATAGCGGTTTTTGCTTACATGCTCAACAAACTGTTCACTTATTAAAGTCTTATTTAGATTCTTTACCTAGTCTTTTACCAAGGAATTTAATTAATACGCATTTACACTCTGACCATTGTGGTGGTAACCAAGCTCTTCAAGACAGTTTTAATTTAAATTGTTTAGTGCCAGAATCTGAATTTAATTCTGTTAATAATTGGTCATTGGCTGAAACTGAATTTAAAAATCTTGGTCAACCTTGTCCTAAATTTAGGGCTGATGGTTTTGTCTCAGTAGGTGAAATTATCAAAATTGGATCATATGACTTTGAAGTTCATGGCACACCTGGTCATCACCCCTTTTCTATATTGTTATACGCTCCCACTTTAAAGCTTTTGATATCTGCTGACTCTCTTTGGGGAAATGGTTTTGGAGCTTTGTTTTCACAAATCACTCACGAAACTGGTTTTATTGATCAACGCAATAGTCTAGATAAAATTTCTTCTCTAGATGTAGCCCTAGTAATTCCAGGACACGGAAACCCATTTTCAGATGTTAAAGCCGCACTTAGGGTAGCATATTCTAGATTAGATTACTTTGAGTCCAATCCTTTGAAAAATATTCAACATGTTGCTCAAGTTTTATTTCAATTTATGGTGATGTTTAAAGTAAAACTATCAATCGTAGAATCTTTGGAATGGTGTAAAGAAACACCTCTATTTGCAAAGTGTGCAGGAATTTTAAACAAGAGTATTGAAGAACTCTTTCATGAAACTATTAAGCAACTTCACTCAAAAAATAGCTTGGATTTTAACCAAGATACAATTTTTTATAAGTACTAATTGAAAAGTTTTATGTGCTTTGAATAATTGGTGATATTACGAATGTAATATTTTAGGAAACTTATGGCCTATATTATTGATATCATTTTTATCAAATAAATCTTATGAAAACCTCTAGAAAAGATTTATTCGATAAAGTATGACTAATACCAATGGCCACCTGTTAGGCATACACAAAAATTAGCATACTGTTTCCGTGTAATAAAGATCAAATGTATCGTTGGATCAAGTTAAAAAACAAAGCTTTCGAGAACCGTAGCCCTCTTGAAGTTATCAAATAGTTTGGATTGGAGGGATTGTTTATGGTGAATTCTTATCTGGATTCAGAAATGTCAAATTGAATAACCGGTCACTTTTTGATAAATTTGGCCCTTATTTCATAATACTTTTGCCCAGCGTCGTATTGTTGCGCGTAGCTTGCGCTGCTGATCACTATTGATGGGCATAGTCTGCACCAACTCTAGGGCGTTTGCGGGCGAAAGGTAGGAGTACTCCAATAGCGCCTTACAAAACTCTCGATCTTTATCTCGCCCTGCCGCAGCTTTTGCAAGAAAGAGATCAAGTACATCAAGGCAGTATCCGACCCTACCATTGGTATTATTGTTTTGTACGCGATGTACGCGCATCATCCAGTCTTTTGGCAATATTGCAGTATCCGGTCCTACACCTTGAGCATAGTAGCCATAAGTCTCGTGGAATTGTGAGCCCTCACCAATTGCGCCATCTATCGCATCTGCTAAATCAGGAGCCTCCTTTGGATAGATGTCAGCCTCCATAGAAACGGTAAAAACCTTTTCTGGATTGGGTACTTGGCCAAGCATTGACTGGCTACCGATAATCACAAATTCATATTGGTTGGTGACATCAGCGCTGGCGCGAATGATGTGCTCTAACTCTTCTCGTGTCATGGTAATTCCTTGAAGTCTTGCTCATCCTGGGAGGGTGTCAAAGAGCTACCAAACACTAATCCTTTTTTGAGCGCACTCACATCTTTCAAGATACGTTGGCGCACTTCTTCCGGAAGGATAGTCACCAGTGGTGAAGTTTGTCTAAGTTGCTGGGCATACCTTGTGCGGCCAAGCACTTTTCGCCAAGAGCCTGCACTTAAGATGGTTTGCCATTCACGCCATAGGCTGGCAGACCTTGAATCACCATTAGCAAGCCAACGATCCAAGGTGTCTTGAGCTTGAAGTAGTAATGTAGGATCAACTTTCACTAATTGAACCGCTTCTTCATGTAGGGCAAGACTTTGTAGATCTTGAAGGCGGTGTCCTGCGTTATCTGGCAAAACGCGTACTTCTACATTAGGTGCAATACGCTTAGACCTTGCTCCTGCCGACCCTACTGGAGAGGCTTGTATGGTATCTCCTGCCAAAAGAGCTAGCTCCCCACTAACGCCTAAAACAGACATTACCCTCAAATACGCTCCAATAGAAGGAGACGGATCACCAGCCTCAATAGACCTTAGAGTGTTGCGGGTGAGCTTAGCAAGTCTGGACAATTCAACCGTGCCAAGTCCTTGCGCTTTTCGTAAGCGCCTTATGCGATCGCCTAGTTGCAATAGCAACTGGCGCTCTAGGATAGGATTAAGTTCAGAAGTGTTCATTTGATTATTATTTTAACCATAAACTTATAATTTGGTCAATATAATGACCAAATTATCATCCTAAACATAGTTGAAGTTCCTAAATTGTTGAATCAAGAATTAATCATGAAGGTCATCAGAGATACCTAAAGAGCGGGGTTTGACTAAAAATGATAAAAACCCATCGGACGTTTCTAAAATATGAGAATATAAGGCATGGTGGAAATGTTTAGCGTGGGCATGAGTGGCAAGCAAAAGTTTATGCAAGAGCTCAGGGTGGAGGATGTATCAAATGTTTCTAAATTTCAAGATTTAAAAGGAAATAACATTCGTTAAGTGTTTTCCCACTTTAAATAAACTATTAAACATTATCAATTTTTAACATCATTTAATTTTTAAACTAGCTACTATCTATATGTTTATTATCAAAACTAGTCTTATTTAATGCCTAATTCGCTCTCACCTATTACTTAAACACACATCACTTTAATGGTTTTAAATCGTTATTCCACTGTTACGCTTTTAGCTAAATTTCTAGGCTTATCTACATCAGTTCCTAAGACTAGCGCAGTGTGATAAGCAAGTAATTGCAATGGCACCACATGCAAAATTGGTGAGAGATTTCCATAATGCTCTGGCATTCTAATTACATGAATACCTTCAGAAGATTGTATGTTTGTATCAATATCTGCAAATACATAAAGTTGCCCACTTCGCGCTTGAACTTCTTGCATGTTTGATTTGAGTTTTTCAATTAAAACATCATTTGGAGCAACAGTAACAACTGGCATTGATTCGTCAATCAATGCTAATGGTCCGTGTTTAAGTTCGCCAGCCGGATAAGCTTCAGCATGAATATAAGAAATTTCTTTAAGCTTAAGGGCGCCCTCAAGAGCAATTGGATAATGCATTCCACGCCCTAAGAAAATTGCGTTTTTAAATTTCGCAAACTTTGCGCTCCATGCAATGATCTGCGGCTCTAATGCCAAAACCGCATTCAGCGCTGCTGGTAAATGTCTTAAAGCTTTAATTTCTTTTGATTCGTCTTCTTTGCTTAATTTATTTTCTTTTTTAGCTAATGCTAAAGCTAAATAATATAAGCCAACTAATTGCGTTGTGAATGCTTTTGTCGACGCTACACCAATCTCTGTTCCTGCTTTAGTTTGAAACTTCCATTCAGTCTCTCGCATCATTGCACTAGTTGCAACATTACAAATTGCAAGGGTCTTGTTATGTCCTAACTCTTTTGCATACCGAAGGGCTGCTAAAGTATCCGCTGTTTCTCCAGACTGGGAGACCACTACAACTAAAGCATTAGGATTTGGAACTGAGACTCTGTACCGATACTCACTAGCAATTTCTACCTGTGTTCTTATTCCTGCTATCGCTTCTATCCAGTATTTAGCTACGCAGGCAGAATAAAAGCTTGTTCCACAAGCAAGTATTAATATGTCATTAATTCCGGCCCAAGTTTCTAAAGTAGCGCCAAATATTTCCGGGCCTATGACCTCAACATCACCAACCGTGTTACTTAATGCAGTTGGCTGTTCAAAAATCTCTTTTTGCATGAAATGTTGATACGGCCCTAGTTCAACGGAAGCTGCCAGTTGAGGTACGTCTCGTACACTTCTTTGAACTAATTTTCCATTGATGTCTGTAATTTTGACTGAATCATTTTGAAGAGAAACTACATCTCCCTCCTCAAGGTAAGTCATCTGTTTTGCATGTCTTGCCACAGCCAAGGCATCTGAAGCAATAAAGTTTTCTTGTTCACCATACGCGACAACAAGTGGGGATCCCACTCTTGCGCCAACCAAAAGATTGGGCTCATCCACTGAAAGAACAGCAATGGCATACGCCCCATGTAATTGTGGTAATACTTGACGAACAGCTACAGTTAAATCTTTATGATCCATTTTAATATATGCATCATATATTAAGTGAGCAATTACTTCAGTATCTGTTTGCGACTCAAATTGATACCCTTTTTCTTGGAGTTGCGCTCTTAAAGCTTCGAAATTTTCAATGATTCCGTTATGAACAACACCAATTAAATTACCAGAAAAGTGAGGGTGTGCATTAGCTGTATTTGGTTTACCATGCGTTGCCCAACGCGTATGAGCAATTCCCATGGATCCATAAAAATTTTGGGTATTTTGATTTAAATCCTGAACACGGGCCGTTGTTTTACTTTTTTGCAGGCCTTCTTTTTGACCAACAACAGCTAAGCCACAGGAATCATATCCACGATACTCGAGTCTTTGAAGACCCTCGACTAATATTGCAACTATATTTTTATTAGAAACTGCACCGACAATTCCGCACATATTTAGTTAACTTTCGCTGATTGCTTTATTTGTTTTTGACTGGTCTTTTCCATTCAACACTAAGTTGCTTCGCACGACTAATAGTTAGCTTATCTGCTGGAGCATCTTTAGTCAGGGTAGTGCCAGCACCTAAAGTTGCACCTTTTCCAACAGTTACTGGAGCCACTAATTGTGAGTCAGAACCTATAAATACATCATCCTCGATAGTCGTTAGATGCTTATTGACGCCATCGTAATTACAAGTAATTGTTCCAGCACCAATATTGACTCTTTTTCCGACTTTTGCATCGCCGATATATGACAAATGGTTAGCTTTACTATTGGTTCCAATATAACTATTTTTAACTTCAACAAAATTACCTATATGTGCCTGAGAGTCTATTAGAGTGCCTGGTCGAACTCTAGCATATGGACCAATTACAGCCTCATCATTAATTGTGGCTCCCTCAATGTGAGAGAAAGCTTTAATCTGAGTATTTGCACCAATTTTAGAATCCTTGATGACACAATACGGTCCAATTTGGACTCCATCAGCGATTTCTACATTTCCTTCAAATACACACCCAACATCAATAGATATATCTTTGCCTACAGAAAGCTTGCCGCGAATATCAATCCTTTGAGGATCTAATAAAGTAAGTCCGTTTTGGAGAAGTTGCGTCGCCAAATGAGATTGCCATGTCCTTTCTAGGGTGGCAAGTTGTAAACGATTATTAACCCCTTCAACCTCAAAAGCAAACTGAGGCATCATCGTACGAATTGGAACAGATTCTTTGGCTGCAAGTCCTACAATGTCAGTTAAGTAATATTCACCCTGAGCATTATTGGGTTGAATAACTGATAACCATCTACGAAGGTCTTTTGTAGGGCAAGCCATAATACCCGTATTAATCTCTTTGATCTTCTTAATTTCAGGCGTTGCATCTTTCTCTTCAACAATACCGCTAACTTCACCTTCAAGATTTCGGACTATTCGACCATATCCAGTTGGATTTGCCATCTCTTGAGTCAGTATTGCTAAAGCGCCATCTTCAGCAAGGCGTAAAAGTTCTTTTAACGTACTCGGTTGAATTAATGGAACATCCCCATAAAGTATCAAAGTACTACCTTCATCACCTAAAAAAGGCAAGGCTTGTTGTACGGCATGCCCAGTACCCTTTTGCTCAGACTGAATTGCAATTTGAACATTTGGATGATACTTATCTAAAAATTTCCTAACGAAATCTTGTCCATGACCAAGTACAACAGACGGTTTAGTATTGGAATCAATTTCTTGAATCGTATCAAGAACGTGACCTAACATGGGCTTACCCGCAATCGGGTGTAAGACCTTTGGAAGCGCAGAGTACATTCTTTTACCCTGCCCAGCAGCTAAAATAACAATATTCATATTTTCATTATATGAGTTAAATTTAACAATCCTTAAGGGATTGAATACATCTTAATCTGTTTAAATTGATCATCAGTAGCACAGACATCTTCTAAACCTTCGTCTATTGCAAGGTCTCCAAAGTTAATCTTAGCATCTGTGCCAATATCTAAATCTTTGAAATTAAATAAGTTTGCATCCATGAGGTGCGAGGGAACAACATGGGTCAAGGCCCGGAAAATACTTTCCACCCTTCCAGGATTGGTTTTGCCCCACTGCTTTAAGAGCTCTTTCATTGCATTTCTTTGTAAATTGGGCTGACTGCCACATAAATTACAAGGAATAATGGGGAAATTTTGATCTATTGCATACTTCTCAAGGTATTTCTCGGGCACATATGCTAAAGGACGAATAACAATATGTCGTCCATCATCGGACTGTAATTTAGGAGGCATTGACTTTAGTTGCCCACCATAAAACATATTTAACAAAAATGTCTCTAGGATATCTTCACGATGATGCCCAAGTGCAATTTTAGTAGCGCCTAATTCATCTGCTACGCGATAAAGAATTCCTCTTCTTAATCTTGAACACAATCCACAAGTTGTCTTCCCATCCGGAATTACCCTCTTAACGATGCTGTAGGTATCTTGTTCTTCAATATGAAATGGAACCTGTAATTGATTTAAATAATTGGGCAAAATATCTTCAGGAAAGCCAGGTTGCTTTTGATCTAAATTAACTGCAACTAAACTAAATTCTATTGGAGCCCTCTCCCTTAGTTTGAGAAGGATATCCAACATTGCATAACTATCTTTTCCACCCGAAACACATACCATGACCTTATCGCCATCTTCAATCATGTTGAAATCGTTAATGGCGGTCCCCACCAAGCGACAAAGCTTTTTAACAAGCTTGTTCTCTTCAAACTCTACTTTTCTGGGGTCAACTTGGGTTTTCATTTAATCTTGTTTTATCTCAAAAACTTCAACTCCAACGCCATCACAGTCAGGATAAACATCAGGCTTCTCAGTGGATACTCTAGCAGCCTTCACCAAAGGATGTGCCAGCATTTTTTTTAAAATCTCATCACACAAAGTTTCTTGCAAATGAATATGTCCATGGCTCACAATTTCTTTAATAGTTTCACGCATAAAATCGTAATCAACCACTTCACTTAAATCGTCACTTTTAGGAGTATTGTGATCAAGTGGCACATATAAATCAATATTAACGATCACATGTTGCTCAGCTTTTTTTTCAAAATCATGAACGCCAATATTTATCAAAATATCGTAATTCTTTAAAAATAAGCGTCGACATCCTTGTAGCTCTTTTATGCTAAGTGCTGAATTCATAGATCCTTAATGGGTTTTAGTTAAAAACATGACATCCCGATGTGATGATTGTAAATGTTGACCACCATCCACATACAAAACACTGCCTGTTAATGCTTTTGCTTCTTGCAAATACATAATGCATTGAGCAATATCGTCTGGTTTAGAAGAGTAACCTAACAAAACTCCAGCTTGAGCCTCTTGGTAGCCTTCTAGAGACTGATCACCTGATGTAAGAGTTATGCCAGGAGCAACCCCCATAATACGAAGTTGAGGTGCAAAAAACATGGCCTGCATCCTAACAGCACTATCTAGAGCACTTTTAGAAAGCGTGTAAGAGAAAAAGTCCGGATTTAAATTGTTTAACTTTTGATCCAATATATGAACAACTAAGCCTTGCTTAGTAGGGTAGTCTTTTAAGACCTGAGCATACATTTTGGTGATAACAGCAGGGGCGGCCAAATTAATGCTGACATTCTTGATCAATTGAGCATAATCAATAGTGCTCGGATCGTCATACTCAAAGATCGAGGCATTGTTGACAATACAATCAGGCACACCAATTTGTTCTATACAACTTGGAATAATTTTTTGAACTTCTGATTCGATTGCCAAATCCGCCTGAATACAAATCGCGTTTTGACCTAAATCTTTGATTAAATCGACAGTTTTTTGTGCATCTTCTTGAGATTTACCATAATGAATGGCGATATCCCAACCTGCTTTTGCCATTTCAAGAGCGATAATATGACCTATACGTTTTGCAGCACCAGTAATCAGTACAATTTTACGAGTTTCATTCATGAGGACAAACCTTAGATCATGGAAATATTAACGAATAGCGAAGCTTTGCAACATTGCCAACTATTATCCAACCTTATTGATCAAAATATCAAAAATAATAATGGGTGGCTTCCATTTTCTCAGTTTATGGATCTTGCATTATATTCGCCTCAATATGGGTACTATACTTCCGGAACTTTTAAATTTGGACTAGGGGGAGACTTCATAACAGCCCCTGAAATCAGCAATTTATTTGGGGCAACTCTTGGCAAAACCATTGCGCCTATCCTCGATTATTTTTCAAAGAAAAATAATCCTTCTAACATCCTAGAGTTAGGAGCAGGTTCAGGAAAACTTTGTAGAGATGTCCTCATGTATCTGAAAGATATTGATCAATTACCTGACCAGTATTTTATTTTGGACCTCTCCCCAGATTTGATAGATCGCCAAAAAAATACACTTCAAAAGTTCTTAGTAGAAAACCAGATTAAAACAAATATCGAATGGATATCAGATATTCCAAATGAATTTAATGGCGTAATTTTGGCAAATGAAGTACTCGATGCAATACCATTTGATCTTGTAATCTATAAAAACAAAAAGTGGTATTACCAAGGTGTAAAAATAAACCCAAGTGCGCAATCCACTACTTTTTCAGATCATTGGTTATGGGAGGATGGTTTAGAGGTTCCGCATGATGTATTACCAGACTATCTTCAGCAGCCTTCTGTAATTTATCCAGAAAACTACATCACAGAAATACATCCTAGATCTCATGCCTTGGTAAAAATGATTGCAGAGAAATTATCCGAGGGAATTTTTATTGCAATAGATTACGGGTTTCCTGAACATGAGTACTACCATCCACAACGTGCTCAAGGGACTCATATCGCTCATCATCAACATCACTCCATCCCCGATATGTTTTATTTACCTGGATTATGTGACATTACCTCTCATGTCGAATGGAGCTCTCTCAATCGAACTGCAGCGCAAGCTGGGATGGGATTAATTCATTATCAAAGCCAAGGGGCGTACCTGCTTCATGCTGGAATTGGTGATTTATTCCTTGAACAAATTGATCCAACCGACTCCCGAGTTTATATTGCGGCTTCACATGCCTTTCAGAAACTTATTTCTGAAGCTGAAATGGGAGAGCTTTTCAAAATAATTGCTTGGAATAAAAATATGTCCGGCAATATTGAGTTCGAAAACCTTTGTGCTAATTTACCAGGGTTTACAAACAGACAGCGATTGCTTGAAGCCTAGCCTTGGCAATCTCGTTTTGAATGATCAAGCCGTTGGTACTTTGTAAATTTTTGGCAATCTGTCCAGCATCAACTGAATTAAATGCCTCAAGCAATTTTTGCCAAAGTTGAATATTTATTCCCAGCAAACTAGCAGCGAGAATTACTTTTTCAAGCCTATCTAATTTACGTGATGCATCAGATTGATTAAAAAAATTTAGGGCTTGTTCTGCGCTAAGATTTTTAATATCCTGAACTCTAAGAAATTGATGGAATATCTTTGCAAAATTTTTCAATTCAGTAGGTATTTTCCAATTTGCAGTCCACTCTTCTAATTCAGTCAAATCTACAAAAGCTAATAAAAACGCAACTTGTATTTGTAAATCAGATTGTTTGACCCCCAGATCTATAGCTTCGAGTGTTTTTTGTAATACTTCAGCATCCTCAAAGCCTTTTGGTAAAACATCATGTACTGCAGATGTTTCTATAAGAATTTGAATCATTCGAGAAGGCTTTAATTCAAGAAGGCCTCTACTAATTTCAAGCCAAACTCTTTCTGGAACTAAAAAGCGCAACTCACCTTCTTGAACCATTTTTCGAACCATCGAGAATGTTGTTTCTTCAACTTGAAATTCTAATAACCTAGCCATTAGCCTAGCAAGTCTCAGTATTCTTAGTGGGTCCTCAGAAAAAGCAGCGCTAACATGACGAATTACTTTTGCCTGAATATCTTTTTGACCACCATAGGGATCAATCAATGGGCCAACTAATTCTCCATTGCTATTTATTTCCTGAGCAATAGCATTCATCGTGAAATCTCTACGATACAAGTCTTGCTCTATAGTTACCTCAGGTGTTGCATAAAATGTAAAACCCTTATACCCTTGACCAGTTTTTCGCTCAGTGCGAGCAAGAGCATATTCTTCCTTAGTAATAGGGTGCAAAAAAACAGGAAAATCTTGACCAACAGGTATGAAGCCTTGGGCTTGCATTTCAGCAGGGCTAGCACCTACAACAACATAATCTTTATCTTTCGGCGCAATTCCTAGAATTTGATCTCTAATATAACCGCCGACAACATATGTTTTCACTTCAATAGGCTCGACAAAGGTGTGGGTGAAATTTGAAAGACATCACTTAAAACATTATATTTGGGATTGGCTAAAACACTAGGGACTTTCATCGAGTCAACATTGTCTCTAGACATGATGGTAGGTCCAGGTAGGTTTTCTAATAACATTGCCTGAATATATCCCACCCATGATGGTAAAGATATGACTGGTCGCTTCACACCTACTGTACTTGCCGAAAATTGAACGATTTGACCTAAAGTTAGAACATCAGGTCCAGCTAAATCATATGACTGATGAATACTTTCTGGCATCATCATCGATTTTAAAAATGCTGTAGATACATCACCAACAGCTACAGGTTGAAATAAATTATTCGATCCGGCCAAAGGCATCACTGGAATAAATTTTTGCATTTTTGCAAACATATTGATGAAATTATCTTTTGCTCCAAAAATAACTGAAGGTCTAAATATAGTCCAATCTAATCCAGAATTTTTTACGAGATCCTCAGCAAATCCCTTACTTCTCAAATACATAGACGGACCATTCACATCCGCCCCCAAAGAGCTCATATGAAGATATCTTTTTAATCCATATTGATGCATTACATCAATAATCATTCTAGGAATTTCAATATGCGCCTCTTGAAATTCTGGTCCATAAGGCACCCCTTTGCGAGAGTGCAAAACACCTACCAAATTAATAACAACATCATTTACATTTAAGTCTTTCAGTAAGTTACTCAGAGTTAATTTTGTAAACTCTGGCATATATACTGGCTTAATATTATGGTCAATACTCTCTAAGGTTTTAACTTTTTCGCGAGAGCGAGTAGTAAGCATTGTTACTATATTTTTTTTAGATAGGCTTAAAGCTAATTCTTGTCCAACAAATCCTGATCCACCAATAATGATTACGCGCTGATTCAAATGCTTCTCCAATTAAGGTAAATTTGTAGTTACTAATTGACTAGGATTTACGTTTCCTAATCTGGCTTTGATTGATTGAGGTTTTCCTGTGCTTAAGATTTCATAGTAAATAGCATTTGATATTACATTTTTTACATATGTTCTTGTTTCTGTAAAAGGAATCGTCTCAGCGAATATTTCCATACTAACTGGCTTTGTCAATGTTTGTCGCCATTGCTTTGGTCTTCCAGGGCCTGCATTATATGCAGCTGATGCCAAGCCCCAAGAACCATCTAAATCATTTAAAACCATGTTTAAGTAATTGCTACCCAAAACTAAATTAGTTTGTAAATCCCCCAACTTATCAGGTGTGTAATCTGTCATACCAATTTTTTTGGCAACGTATTGACCAGTTGTTGGCATCACTTGCATAAGCCCCGATGCGCCAACAGAAGATCTAGCCGCAATAACAAATCGGGACTCTTGACGAATTAGTCCATAAACCCAATTAATATCTAAATGTATTTGCTTTGTTATGGGGCCAAGCCTGTCAATATATGGCGTTGGGAATCTTAATGAAAAATTATGTTCCTCTTTAGTTCTATCTGCTGAATTAACAGTCCGATCGAGCATATTGATTTTTTTTCCATACTCAGCAACGGCTAGCAACTCTCTATCACTCATTCCTCTTAATTCCCAATTCCACTCACGATTACCTTCAACTCTTAAGTTCATGTCATATAGCTTGGTAGCTTTAGTGAAGGCCGGGATACTCTTAGTAATAGCTTTTGAGTCTGCATCTGTTATTACCGTTTTAGCAGGTATATTGATAGGTCTACCTAGCTCCTCTAAAGATAGTTGGCCATAAAAATGATATTGATTAGCAAGCTTTTCAAAATATTCACTAGCATGATCATCGCCTAATTCTTTTAAGGACTTACCATACCAATAGGTCCAAGCAGGGTCACGGTTTCTGATGGGTTCAGACATTGTTTCAATAGACTCTTTGACCATTCTCCAATCTTTATCTCTCAGAGCTGCGCGAACTTTCCACTCACTTGACTCGGCTGAGAGTAATTCACTGCCCCCTAAAGCGTGTTGCTTTTTATAAGCCTCTATCGCTAATGGGTCTAATTTTTTAGCTAAAAATTGCCCAACAACCCCCAAGGCCATCCCTTTATATTCAGATAATCCTTTCCAATCATTCTCTTCAAAAGTCTTCATTGCTAAGGAAGGATTTACACGCGCTTTTCGAACAAAACTTGCAATAGGATCATCAACACCCATTTTTTGTGCTGTTGTATCAAAGTTCATTTCAGTTGCGGCACGACTGATACTTTGCGCTTCGCTTTTTGTTAGTCCGCCCCTTGCATATAATTGCGCAACTAATTCAGGGCATGATTCGCCAAAATATCTTGGATCTAGTAATGTCGCTTTGGCTTGAGATCCAATAACCTTAATAGATTCGCCTTTAGAAATCATCGACATCATGGCATAACATTTAACTTGAGTATCGTCATCTAATACAAATTTCGGATATTCAATATCAAAACTATTCCAATCTTTTCTTTTTCCTAATACCAACAACCAATCATTTCTCAAACGATCAGACAGTGCAGTACCTTTATATTTTTTTAGAAAGTTTTTAACTTCAAGATCAGCATCAGTAGATGCATTGGCTTTACTTGATGCATCATATAGTCGAGGCTTAATCTTAAAATACTCTACATAATCAGCAATTTCATAATCATTAAGCTGATTCCCTAATTGCATCGCTTTGAGTACATCATTTTTTCTAGCAGCCTCACGTAAATCAATAAATTTCTTATCATCTTCAGTTAAATCTTCACTTCTCTTTAGTGCCTGTGTAGATTGACTTTGTTTATTTGTATTGGAGGAACTTTTAGTATTTGTCTTTGCTACTGAATTACCACATATACTCAGCATAAAAGATACGCAAATGAGAGTAATTCGGATAAAGTTAAATTTGTTCATTAATATAGGCTTTTCATCAATTAATACTAATAAATTTTCTCAATCATCTTTATGAGAAATTGAATATTCATATGAAAAACAATTCTATTGACGCGCTGAGAAAAGATTTCATTGCAAAAAGAAGGCAAATACTATTGTCTGAATCAACAGGACAAGGTGTTTTATCTGCCCTTAATGAACATATTTTAGTGGTTTTAAGAGACATTGAAGGTATCACCCTCAAAAAAATTATGACAATTGGTTTTTATTGGCCAATTCAAGCTGAACCATCAGTAACTAACACTTTAATTAATTGGCAAAAGGAAGATCAAAAAAGAAAGCTAGCATTGCCTAAATGTAAACCAAATGAAGCCCTCACCTTTTATGAATGGGACACATCAACACCTATGGTCAATGGTTTTGCCAATATTCCAGAACCTGCGAATTCTGAACCTTTAACCGTAGATCTAGTGATTGTTCCATGTGTTGGTTGGCAGCTAAGGAACAATAATATTTGGCGATTAGGATACGGTGGTGGATTTTACGATCGTACTTTTGAAGTTTTGCAACAAAAGAATACTTTACCCTTTAGCGTAGGTATCTCAATAGATGGCGCAGAGATATCTCAAGAGAGTTGGAGCCCCAAATCGCATGACTTTCCTCTAAACGCACTCATTACAGAGTCAAAAATCTTCCTGCCTTCAAAATCTTTAAATAAATAATGCGTTACTTAAGAAGAAAATTTTGTTTTAAATCTTTATCTTTACTGTCCCTGAGCCAGTTTATTAATTTCAATACTTTTGCGAAAAACAGTTACTTCCTTTCAGGTGAAATCATTAATTTATATTTAATGAAAAATTCACCCATAGAAAAGAATTTCGTTTTTTTAGAAATCAAATCGATTAATCCTTATTTAAATTTCATTGAAAAGGATCAAAAAATTTATTTCTATTCAGATGTTGAAATTCTTGTTAATAGCCAGGCGCCAATTAAAGGTAAGATAACTTTAAATTCTTCATTTAGATATGACTCATCAAGTCGCAAAATTTATCTTAAAGATCCATCTATTAATGATCTTTCTTTAGATATTTTAAAAAATGAAGAAAAATTAATTTTGCAGCAATTAAACCCAATCATTGCTCAATTATTTAATAACCAATTGATTTATGAGCTTTCTAATGCTGACATTGCACTTTTAAGAAGTCCACCGTCAGCAATTCAAATCGTTGACGGTGGTATTCTATTTAAGTTCGATTAAACCTCAAGTTCACGAACTATTGATAAGGTTGGTTCTGCCATATTAAGCGTGTAAAAGTGAAGGCCTGGTGCACCTCCAGCGATTAATTGATGGCACAAATCCGTAACAACCTCAAGCCCATAGGCTTTGATCGAAGCTGTGTCATCACCAAAACTTTCAAGTCGTTTTCTCAACCAACGTGGGATCTCTGCTCCACAAGCATCTGAAAATCTTATCAATTGAGTACTACTTACTATTGGCATAATCCCTGGGACAATTGGAATCGATACATCGTAACTAGCTACGTCTTCAATAAATTGAAAATAAGCATCCGAATTGAAAAAATATTGTGTAATTGCAGAGTTAGCGCCTGCATTTACTTTTTGAACAAACTTTTCAATATCATCTACAGCAGATGTTGCTTGAGGGTGAAATTCCGGATACGCTGCTACTTCAATATGAAACCAATCACCTGTTTCTTGTCTAATAAAACTTACTAGTTCATTAGCATGTTTAAACTCTCCATAATCACCCGCGCCTGAAGGCAAGTCACCTCGTAAGGCTACGATTCGGCTGATTCCTAATGACTTATATTGTTGCAGCAATTCTAATACCTTAGACTTGCTGCTTCCAACACATGACAAATGTGGAGCCGCTGAAATTCCACTCTCATGAATTTCTTTTACAGTACTCATTGTGCCGTCTTGAGTAGAACCACCTGCGCCAAAAGTGACAGAAAAAAAACTAGGGTCTAACTCTTCTTTTAAACGACCCCTAACAACACGTAATTTTTCTGCACCCTCATCAGTCTTTGGTGGAAAAAACTCTGCACTAAGCTCGATGTTATCCAATAGGTTCATTTTTAATAGCGGTAATGGTTCGATTTAAATGGACCTTCTTTATTAACGCCAATATAGTTAGCTTGTTGGTCTGTTAATACTGTGAGTTCTGCATTGAGATTTTGTAATTGCAACAAGGCAACTTTTTCATCCAAATGTTTAGGTAATGTATAAACACCAACTGGATATTCACCAGTATTAGCTTTTGTCCACAATTCGATTTGAGCGATTGTTTGGTTTGCAAATGATGAGCTCATCACAAATGAAGGGTGTCCTGTACCACAACCTAAATTAACTAATCTTCCCTTAGCTAGCAATATGATGCGCTTCTCAGGCTGACCATTTTGTGCTGGGAAAATAATATGATCTACTTGTGGCTTAATTTCTTCCCACTTATATTTTTCAATACTTGCTACATCAATCTCATTATCAAAGTGACCAATATTACATACGATAGCTTGGTTTTTCATCTTAATCATATGGTCATGCGTAATAACATGATAGTTCCCAGTTGCTGTTACAAATATGTCAGCCTTGTCAGCAGCATATTCCATCGTAACAACACGGTAACCTTCCATCGCAGCTTGTAATGCACAAATTGGATCAACTTCTGTAACCCATACTTGTGCTGATAACGCACGAAGTGCTTGAGCTGAACCCTTACCAACATCACCATAACCTGCAACTACAGCTACCTTACCTGCGACCATAACGTCGGTAGCACGCTTGATTGCGTCTACTAAAGACTCACGGCAACCATATAAGTTATCAAACTTACTTTTCGTAACTGAGTCATTCACATTGATTGCTGGAAACTTGAGGTCACCCTTCGCAAACATTTGATACAAACGGTGAACTCCAGTAGTAGTTTCTTCTGTTACACCCTTAACTTGAGCCAATCTTGTTGAGTACCATGTTGGATCAATTGCAATCTTTGCTTTGATTGCTGCATACAAAATTGTTTCTTCTTCACTAGTTGGGTGTGACAAAACACCTAAATCTTTTTCAGCTTTTGCACCTAGGTGCAACAAGAGGGTAGCGTCGCCACCATCATCTAAGATCATATTTGTGAAGCCACCATCACTCCATTCAAAAATTCTATGGGTAAAGTCCCAATATTGCTCTAATGTTTCACCTTTGATAGCAAATACTGGTGTTCCATTTGCAGCTATTGCTGCAGCTGCATGATCTTGTGTTGAGTAAATATTGCAAGAAGCCCAACGCACTTGAGCGCCCAATGCCTCAAGGGTTTCAATCAAAACAGCTGTTTGAATCGTCATATGCAAAGAACCAGTAATGCGAGCGCCCTTGAGGGGTTGCAATAACTCATACTCTTTACGAATTGCCATTAGTCCTGGCATTTCTGTTTCAGCAATCGCAATTTCTTTACGGCCAAAATCTGCGAGAGTGATATCTGCTATTACATAGTCATTCGATGGATTTACAGCGGAATTCATAAGTTCTCCAAAAAGTTCAGAAACTTGGGGGGGCTTTGTAGGCTACCCACCAACCAAAATTTCAATGGTTAGTGAGCGCCGTTCATAGACTCGATGTCGAGCCCCTCCAAGCCTGGGGAAACAGTGCTTGATAAGCATGTTTCCTCGCAACGCTCCTTGGAGAATATTAGTCTATTATAGACCTGCTGCAGATTTCAGTGCGATGACACGATCACGCGCTTCCCAGGTAAATTGTGGTTCTTCTCTACCAAAGTGACCATATGCTGCAGTTTTTTGATAAATTGGGCGTAAAAGATCCAACATTTTAACGATTCCTTTTGGTCTTAAATCAAAGTGTTCACTTACTAACTTTGAAATTTGCTCATCAGAAATCTTCCCAGTTCCATAAGTACTTACCATCACAGAAGTTGGTTTAGCAACGCCAATCGCATATGAAACTTGAACCAAACACTTAGACGCAAGTCCTGCAGCAACCACGTTTTTAGCAACATATCGAGCTGCATAAGCAGCAGATCTATCTACTTTAGAAGGGTCTTTTCCAGAAAATGCACCGCCGCCATGAGGTGCTGCGCCACCATAGGTATCAACAATAATTTTTCTACCGGTTAAGCCACAATCACCTTGTGGTCCACCAATAACAAATCTACCTGTTGGGTTAACTAGATAATTAATTGGTCCTTTAATCAATTCTTTAGGTAACACAGGCTTAATAATTTCCTCAATCACAGCCTCACGCAATGCGCTGAGTTCGATATCTGGATGATGTTGAGTAGATAAAACAACCGTATCGATTGAATCAGGTCTGCCATCAACATAACGAAGCGTTACTTGGGACTTGGCGTCAGGTCTTAACCAGTTTAAACGACCATCACGACGTAATTGAGATTGACGCTCTACTAATCTGTGAGATAAATAAATTGGTAAAGGCATTAACTCTGGAGTTTCATCAACTGCATATCCAAACATTAATCCTTGATCTCCAGCACCTTGATCAAGAGGGTCATCTTCTGCTTTATTAACACCCTGAGCAATATCGGGACTTTGTTTATCATAGGCGACTAAGACCGCACAACCTTTGTAATCAATACCAAAGTCAGTGTTGTCATAGCCTATTTCACGCAAAGTTTCTCTTGCGACTTTGATATAGTCTACATTTGCAGTTGTTGTGATTTCGCCTGCTAAAACAACAAGACCGGTGTTACACAAAGTTTCTGCAGCAACGCGCGCTGTTGGGTCTTGAGCCAAAATTGCATCAAGAATTGAATCGGAAATTTGATCTGCGACTTTGTCAGGATGACCTTCAGAAACAGATTCAGATGTAAAAAGATAATCGTTTGCCATATAAGCTCCAAAAAAAAGTTCGACAACACGTGCCGAACATCTTATACGGCGACGCTTTAGCAGAATTTATAGTCGCCCTGCAAGTTGTCTTAACTCGGCGATTAACGAAGTATAACGATACTTTTATTTTTTTTCAAACTTTACGAATTTTTGAATATCATAGATGGCATGCAAGTCTTAATTCTTCTTATTAGCCGTTTACCATTAAAGTATCTTCAAGGACTGGGAGCTTTTCTTGGATTTTTAATGTATTGGTTTTCTAAGAAGGATAAAAGACTAATCCATGAAAACTTAGCTCAAGCTCAACAAAAATATAACTTCCAGGCCGATCCAGTTGCAGTAGCCAAATCCGCAGGGCAGATGTTAACTGACAGTTTGTGGATATGGAGACACCCCTCTAAAGCATTACAAAAAACAGATTTAATTCATTGGGATGTTGTTGAAAATGCCATCAATGAGGGGCGAGGTCTTTTAATGCTCACACCACATTTAGGGGCATTTGAGATGATTCCAAGAGTTTTAGCGGAACACTTCCCTGCTACGATTATTTATAAACCAGCCAAACAAGCTTGGTTAGAGAAAATAATTACAAAGGGACGTGATCATCCTCGCATGAACTTTGTTCCAGCCAATATGCAAGGTGTTCGACAAATAGCGAGAGCTTTAACACGTGGCGAAGCAGTTGGAATCCTCCCTGATCAAGTACCCGGAAACGGTGAAGGAGTATGGGCTCCGTTTTTTGGAAGATATGCTTATACTGCTGTCCTTCCAGCAAAAATTGCTCAAAAAAATAATATCCCAACTATAGTCTTTACCGCCATTCGTAAACCTAAGGGTAAAGGATGGACCGTCGTTGCAGAAAGAATCCAAGAGCCCTTTGACCCAGATCCAGTTGTGGCCGCAGGTCAATTGAATATATTTTTAGAGCGTGTGATTATTAAAAACCCCGAACAATACCTTTGGATGTACAACAGATACAAGCACCCATCTGGGGCTCCACTCCCTCCTTCAGAATGATTTTTATTAAATACCTATTCAACTATTTGGCTCTGGGATTTTTATATTTTCTAAGAATCCTCCCCATTTCGATAAACCATCTAATAGGGGATGCTCTAGGGTGGACTGCATATCACTTACCTATCGAAAGAAAAAAAGTTGTAGATATTAATTTAAAACTTTGCTTTAGTAATCTATCGGATTCTGAATTAAAAAAATTGGCTCTTCAACATTGGAAACTATTTGGTCGATCTCTAACAGAAAGAGGATATCTATGGTTAGGGTCGAAAAATCAAATCAGAAAAATGGTGCAAGTAAAGTCTGATGTAGATCTAAGTGATGGTAAAAATCGTCTATTTTTTAGTATGCATTTGTTAGGTATCGAAGCTGGCTTAATTGGCGCTTCAATTTACCTTTCAGACAACAATATTGCTAACCCAGTTACGCTTTACATAAAAATGAAAAATGACTTTTTTGATCAACGAATAAAAAAATGGCGGGAGCGTTTTGGAGCAAAAATGATGCTTCGCCAGCAAAATGCTAGAGAACTCATCAGAGCAGTGCGAACTAATCAAAAAGTGGTTATTTCACCTGATATGGATTTGGGTAAACAAGACTCTGTATTTGTGCCATTTTTTGGAGTTCAAACATGTACTGTTACATCTATCTCTAGATTTGCAAAGCTTACCAAAGCAGAGGTTTGCCCAATAATAACAACCTTAAATCCTGATAAAAAATCTTATACTGTTCATATCGGTAAACCTCTAGATAATTTCCCAAGCGAAGATGAACTTGCTGACACACTCAGACTTAATCAATTTTTTGAGGCGCAAATAACACCCCGAGTTGAGGAGTATTATTGGGTACATAAGCGTTTTAAAAATAGACCAGAAGGTGAAGCTAGGTTTTACAAATGAAACTCCAATTTACAAAAATGCATGGTGCTGGCAATGACTTTATTGTGATTGATGCTATCAATCAGGATATCAGTCATCTCAAAAAAGAGGACTGGATTTTTTTAGCAAATCGCCAATTAGGTATTGGTGCAGATCAAATACTTATTGTTGATACTCCAAGCACATCTGAAGCTGATTTTAAGTACCGAATTATTAATCACGATGGTAGTGAAGTTGAACAATGCGGAAATGGATCAAGATGTTTTGTTCGCTTTGTTCGCCAAAAAGGTCTCACTACAAAAAAAGAAATTCGTGTTGAAGTGGCTCATACAATCATTACCTTGAGTGAAATGGATGACCTGCGCGTGAAAGTCAACATGGGATCACCAATATTTGACTATGCCTCGATTCCATTTATTGCGGACAATCTTGAGAAGCGGTCAAATGGTCCTCTTTACGATTTTTTAATGCCCTTAAAAGATAATGATTCTGTGTGGATAACTCCAGTTTCAATGGGCAATCCCCATGCTGTTCAAATAGTTGACTCTATTGAAAATGCCTTAGTGCATCAAACTGGCCCCCTTATTGAAAATCATATAAGTTTTCCTAAACGAGTAAATGCAGGATTCGTCGAGATCCTGAATCGTCAATCTATCAAAATAAGAGTTTTTGAAAGAGGGTCAGGTGAAACTCTTTCGTGCGGAACTGGAGCATGTGCAGCAGCAGTTACCTGCATCATGAAAAACTTAGTCGACTCTCCAGTACAAGTTAAAACTACAGGTGGTGTTCTAGAAATAGAATGGAACTTCAATCATCAAGGTCTAAAAGCAGAGGTTCTAATGACCGGACCTGCTGAAACGGTTTTTGATGGAACTATTTCTATATCTTAGTCAAGACTAGTAAAAAAGCCTTTAAAAACCTTTTAACAAATTGTTCATATTAGTAGACTAAATTAAGCAAAGAAAAGATTTATTCATTTATTTCTATAAAGGCTTTTATGTCCAAATTTAATATTTTGTTCGTTTGTACCCATAATTCTGCACGCTCTATTATCGGAGAAGCTGTAGCTTCCACGCATTTAAGTGGGAAATTTACTGGATATTCAGCTGGTCTACATCCGCAAGATTCTGTTAGTCCTTTTGCAATTGAAATTACAGATGAGTTAGGATACCCATCAGAGAAGCTTAGAAGTAAAAGCTGGGAAGAGTTTAGTACCGCAGATGCTCCTAAAATGGACTTTATTATTTCTTTATATGACCCATCAAATGGAGAAGCAGTCCCCCATTTGCCTAGTAACCCAGCCTCAGCATTTTGGACATTTCCAGACCCTTCAAATTTATCAAACGATCCACAACTTCAAAGACGCGCCATGCGCGCTATTATGGTGGGCTTGAAAAAAAGGGTTGATATTTTAGCTTCATTACCAATCAATCAATTAGACTCCATCGCTATACAGAAAAAATTGGCTGAAATTAATCAAATTGCCTAAAAGTGATTAAATCAATGGCGCTTAAGCGCCATTGATATTTACGCCATACTGATTGCGGTATTCTAAAACCTTGGGTAAGTATTTTTTTAACTCCAAGTCTTCAGTAATTTGTAAGAAACTTAATAAATCCTCAAGATTAGCAATAGGTATTACAGGAATTTGAAAATCTTCTTGAACCGCCTGAACAGCAGATAGTTTTCCTACCTCAATAGCATTTCCTGACTTTTCCATTCGATCTAAGGCAATCAACACTGCGCAGGGTGTTGCTCCAGCACGTTTGATCAAGTCAACAGATTCTCTAACTGAAGTTCCTGCAGAAATAACATCATCAATAATTACCACTTTACCCTTTAATGGAGCGCCCACCAAAACACCACCTTCTCCATGATCCTTTACTTCTTTACGGTTGTATGCAAAAGCTACATTATGTTGTTCTTCTGCCAAGGCAATTGAAGTACTTGCCGCAAGAGTAATTCCTTTATATGCAGGACCATAAAGCATATCAAAATCAATTTCAGCAGATAACAAAGTGCGAGCGTAAAATTTACCTAGTGCTCCAAGTTTAGATCCATCATTGAAATCTCCTGCATTAAAAAAATAAGGAGAAATGCGACCAGCTTTCGTTTTAAATTCACCAAATGATAGAACTTTAGCTTGAAGGGCAAATTGAATAAATTCAGAGGAATAGTTTTTCATGTTAAGAATAATAACGTCAAATGTTAATGGTATTCGATCAGCTGCTAAAAAAGGATTTTTTGATTGGATGCTAAACACCCAAGCAGATTTTATCTGTTTACAAGAAATTAAAGCACAAATGGATGATTTATCCCCTGAATTAATTTCTCAACAAAACTACTTATCTTTCTTTCACTGTGCTCAAAAAAAAGGTTATAGCGGTACAGGAGTGTTTACAAAACATAAACCAGACGAAGTAATTACTGGATTTGGTGTATCTGAATTTGATGATGAGGGTAGGTATACAGCCCTTCGATTTGGTAAATTACTTATCATTTCTGTATATTTTCCATCAGGATCAAGCTCTGAGGATCGACAGCTGGCCAAATTCAGATTTCTTGAGGTTTTTATGCCTCACTTAAATCAATTAATTAAGGATGGGTTTGAAATCGCTCTTTGTGGAGATATCAATATCGCTCACCAAGAAAGTGATTTAAAAAATTGGAAAGGTAATTTAAAAAATTCAGGCTTTCTACCTGAGGAAAGAGCTTGGATGACACAATTATTCAATCAAGGATTCGTTGATGTTTATCGCACGCTTGAACCTAATGCCACAGAGAGTTGCTATACATGGTGGAGTCAGCGAGGACAAGCCTACAATAAAAATGTCGGTTGGCGTATCGATTATCAAATTACTACCCCTAATATTGCCAACTTTGCAGTCAAGCAAGAGATTTATAAAGATCAACGATTCTCAGATCATGCGCCGCTAATAATTGATTATGACTTGGATTTTAATAAACTTCGCTAAGCTTATGACTCATTGGCTTGCAGTTGTTTTCTGACCATCCACACCAATATGAGAACAGGTATTCCAATTAAAGATGTTGCTATGAAAAAGTTGGAATATCCAAAATTATCTACATAAACTCCAGAAAACCCCGCTAACCATTTGGGGACTAAAAGCATCATTGAACTAAATAGAGCATATTGAGTAGCACTATAAGAAACATTTGTAAGCGATGATAAATATGCGATAAAAGCCGCAGAAGCAATACCTGAGCTTAAATTGTCTGCTGAAATAACAAATATTAATCCTGTTAAGTCATGTCCTTGTGTTGCCAGCCATGCGAATAGAATATTACTGGCAGCTGACAGAATTGCACCCAACATTAAAATTCGATAAATTCCAAAACGCACAGTTAAGCCGCCACCGATAAAAGCTCCAACTAATGTCATGATGACGCCAAATACCTTACTTACACCCGCAACTTCATCTTTGGTATAGCCCATATCAACGTAAAAGGGATTTGCCATGATACCCATTACTACATCACTAATTCTATAAACAGCAATCAAAGAGAGGATTAGAACAGCTTGCCATTTGTATCTTTTTAAAAAATCAGTAAAAGGTTCTATAAAGGCAACTTTGACCCAGCCACCTATTGAATGAAGATTTTCTTGAGGCTGATATGGTTTTTCTTTTGAAAATAGAACTGTGATCACACCAACTAACATTGAAGCAGCCATAACTAAATACGCTATTTTCCAACCATGGGCGTCGTAAATATTCTCAGAAGTAGTTTGTGCTCTAGCTGCAATCCACAATGCTCCTGCACCAGCCCAAATCATCGCAAACCGGTACCCTGCTTGATAAGCAGCCGCCAAAACACCCTGCATTTTTGAATCAGCAGACTCAATTCTAAAAGCGTCTAAAGCAATATCTTGTGTTGCAGATCCAAAAGCTACAAGAATGGCAAAACATGCGATTACTTGAACTTGTTTTGAAGGGTCGGAAAAAGACATTCCAATCAACCCAACTATTACAAGTATTTGCGCCAACAATAGCCATGATTTCCTTCTTCCAATAGCCTCGGATATGAATGGTATCTTTAGCCGATCAACAAAAGGTGCCCATACCCATTTAAAGCCATAAATTAAGCCTATCCAAGAAAGAAATCCTATCGTACTTCTATCAATCCCTGCTTCTCTTAACCAAAAGCCTAAAGTACCTAAAACTAAGAGGAGTGGAAGCCCTGCAGAAAACCCCAAAAAAAACATCCGCAAGGTAATAATTTTTGTATAAGACTTAATGATGTCGGACAAAGATCCCTTTGTCAGATTAGATGATGATGTCATTAATTACGCGCTTTGAACTCTATAAATAGCTAAACTACCAAGTAAATTGGCAAACCCGTTAACTTCTTTTCCTTCATGAAGTACAACTCGGTCAATGATCTTTATCCCAATTTTGCTCGCTAATGCTTCGAAATCAGCAATCGTTAAAACTCTCACATTTGGCGTGTTATACCAATCATATGGGAGTGATTTAGACACGGGCATTCTTCCCATAAGAATATCAATACGATGAGACCAGTGTCCAAAGTTTGGGAATGAAATAACTCCCTCCTTACCGACACGTACCATTTCTTTTAGGATTGCTTCTGTTTTATGTATGGTTTGCAATGTTTGAGAGAGAACTACTATGTCAAAACTTTGATTTTCAAAAAGTGCTAATCCAGACTCTAAATCTTGTTGAATAACATTGAGTCCTTTTTCAACACAAGCTAAAACACTTTTATCTGATATTTCAACACCGTAGGTTTGCACTTCTTTTTGCGAGTGAATATATTCTAAAAAATCACCATCTCCACAACCAAGATCTAGCAAAGTTGATTGTGGTTTTATCCACCGTGATATGGCAGAAAAGTCGGTGCGAACTTCTTGCAAACTCATGCTATTTCCTTTTTCAATTTTGAAAAATAAGCATGAATGATAGCGTGATATCTTTCATCGTCTAATAAAAAAGCATCATGCCCATGAGGGGCATTTATTTCGGCGTAACTTACAGAACGCTTATTGTCTAAAAGAGCTTTTACGATTTCACGACTTCTATCTGGGGCAAATCTCCAATCCGTTGTAAAACTAATCACTAAAGATTTTGCTTGAATAGTATGTAATGCTTTTGATAAATTCCCACCAAAGTTTCTAGCTGGATCAAAATAATCTAATACCCGCGTAATCAGCAAATAAGTATTAGCATCGAAATAATCTGCAAACTTATTTCCCTGGTAACGCAAATAACTCTCAACTTCAAATTCTTCTTCAAAGCTAAATTTATATTCTTGCTGATCGCCTTGAATACGCTTTAATTCTCTGCCAAATTTTTCAGCCATATCATCATTAGATAGGTAGGTAATATGGCCAATCATACGAGCTACTTTGAGACCTCTTTTGGGAGTGGTATTGTGTGCGTAATAATCTCCCCCATGAAAATCTGGGTCACTCATAATTGCACTTCGTGCAATTTCGTTAAAGGCAATATTCTGTGCTGATAAATTAGCAGCTGAAGCTATTACTAAGCAATTTGCAACTCTTTCAGGGAACTGTATGCCCCAAGACAAAGCCTGCATTCCCCCAAGACTGCCACCCATCACAGCAGCAAATTTTTGGACGCCAAAGTAATCAGCAACAAGAGACTGAGACGTAACCCAATCTTCTACAGTCATTAATGGGAATGAACTTCCATAAGGAATGTTCGTCAGTGGATTGATACTCATTGGACCAGTTGAGCCAAAGCATGAGCCTAAATTATTCACACCAATAACAAAGAAGTGATCGGTATCTAAGGGCTTACCCGGCCCAATCATATTGTCCCACCAACCAGTTTTTCCAGTTTTTGGATCTACTCCAGCGACATGATGTGACGCATTTAATGCGTGACAAATTAATACTGCATTAGATTTATTGGAATTTAAGGTTCCATAAGTTTGTACTTCTAGTGAATACGAACCAAGTTGAGCGCCACTTTTTAAAACAAGGGGCTCTTTAAATTCAATAGTGTATGACTGAGTATTTAGACCAGTCATAT